>ULSH01019065.1_pt1 | contig 116928 bp, 99 predicted proteins | sample 1956151 | NCBI WGS metagenome assembly ULSH01 (sample SAMEA4835702, study PRJEB28245) | human gut metagenome | biome: gut microbiome; material: fecal sample | place: Denmark | collected 2008 | reverse complement strand
GACATCGCTTTGCGATGTAAAAGGAGTGCTTCAGTTGATGTTTTCTCTCATCGCGCCCTGACGGGCTCCGATGGGAAAACATGACATAGGTTTCTTGACACAACCGCATTGAGTGGGCGAATCGGGGTAATGGAGCATCTTTAACATTATTTTCCTTAAATTGCAGCAGGTTGAAACATCCTATTGCCGAGAATTGTTTGTATTTTTGCAAAGGTCAATCTGTAACAAAAAAGAACTTACACATAACGATAATGTCGAACGTAACCAAAGAAGCCGCCCTTGAATATCACCGCGAAGGGAAGCCCGGCAAGATAGAAGTGGTGCCTACGAAACCTTATTCCACCCAACATGACCTGGCGCTCGCCTATTCACCGGGCGTGGCCTATCCGTGCAAGGAGATAGAGGCTCATCCGCAGGATGTATATGAATATACCAACAAAGGCAATCTCGTGGCCGTGATCTCCAACGGCACGGCAGTGCTCGGGCTCGGCAACATCGGCCCTGAGGCAGGAAAGCCCGTGATGGAGGGTAAGGCCCTTCTGTTCAAGATTTTCGCCGGGCTCGACTGTTTCGACATAGAGGTCAACGAGCATGATCCGCAGAAATTCATCGATGTGGTGAAGGCTATAGCCCCGACTTTCGGGGGCATCAATCTGGAGGACATCAAGGCTCCGGAATGTTTCGAGATCGAGCAGAAGCTACGCGACGAGCTGGATATCCCGGTCATGCACGACGACCAGCACGGGACGGCCATCATTTCGGGCGCGGGTCTGCTGAACGCCCTCGAGCTTCAGGGAAAGAAGATAGAGGAGATAAGGCTCGTTGTCAACGGAGCGGGCGCGGCCGCCATTTCATGCACGAAGCTTTACATGGCTCTGGGCGTGAAGAAGGAAAACATCGTGATGTGTGACAGCCGCGGGGTCATCAACCGCAAGCGCACCGACCTCAACGAACAGAAACGGGAATTCGTCACAGACCGCGACATCGACACTCTGGCACAGGCCATGGAGGGCGCCGACGTGTTCCTCGGCCTTTCGATCAAGGATGTGGTCACGGTCGATATGGTGCGCTCGATGGCGCCGAAGCCCATCGTCTTCGCACTGGCGAATCCGGATCCGGAGATCGCCTACGAGGCGGCGATGTCATCGCGCCCCGACCTCATATTCGCCACCGGCCGTAGCGACTATCCAAACCAGATCAACAACGTGCTCGGATTTCCCTACATATTCCGCGGCGCTCTCGACAGCGGGGCTTCGGCCATCAACGAGGCGATGAAGCTTGCGGCCGTGCGTGCCATAGCCGCATTGGCCAAGGAGCCGGTTCCGCCGGTTGTGAACACGGCCTACGACATGACCGACATCCATTTCGGCCGTGAATACATACTTCCGAAGCCTCTTGACCCGCGCCTGCTGACGACGGTGGCTCCCGCCGTTGCCCGTGCGGCGATGGAGAGCGGAGTGGCCCGGCGTCCGATAACCGACTGGGACGCCTACGAAGAACGTCTGCGCAAGCTGATGGGCTATGACAACAAGCTCATGCGGCGCATATTCGAGCAGGCCAGGAAGGAGCCGCGCCGGGTGGTGTTCGGCGAGGCGAACACGGACAAGATGCTCAAGGCGGCTGTCATCGCCCACAAGGAACATCTGCTCGTGCCGGTGCTTTTAGGCAACGAGGAGATGATAGAGAAACGCGCCGCCCGTCTGGGGCTCGACATCAGCGGCATAGAGATCGTGAACCTGCGTCATGACCGCGAGGCTGACCGACGCCAGCGTTATGCCGCTATTCTCGCCGAAAAGCGTCAGCGCGAGGGCCTGACTATGCCCGAGGCGCTCGAAAAGATGTTTGACCGCAATTATTTCGGCATGATGATGGTGGAGACAGGCGACGCCGACGCTTTCCTCGGAGGAACCTACTCGGCCTCGAACACGATAGGCGACATAGCCTCGGAGGTCATTGGCATCCGTCCTTCCTACAAGCATTTCGCCGCGCTTCACATAGTGAACACCCAGAGAGGTACATTCTATATGTCGGACACGCATGTCAACAAGGAGTATGACACGGAGACGCTCTACGACGTGGCGCGCCTCACCCGAAACTCGGTCGAATTTTTCGCCGAGAAACCGGTCATGGCCATGCTCTCCTATTCGAGCTTCGGTTCGAGCAAGGAACCTGTCTGCCGCAGGGCACACGACGTTGTGGAGATGATGCACAGTAATTATCCCGATCTGCTGATCGACGGCGAGATGACCATACGCTACGCGCTCAACAACGAGCTTCGCGACAAGACCTATCCGTTCAACCGTCTTGCGGGCGAGAAGGTGAACACCCTCGTGTTCCCTGATCTGACTTCGGCCAGCTCGGCCTACCGCCTGCTGCTCGAATTCGGCGTAGGTGATACGGTAGGCCCCATCCAGATGGGTCTGAACAAGGCGATCCACTATATAGGCGTCGATGCTCCCGTGCGCAGCATTCTCAATCTTGCCGTAATCGCCGCTCTCGACGCACAGGTGGCGGCGACCGGCGTGGGCTCACAGGACAAATAACGGCGATGAAACGGATCGGAATTCTAAGCGACACCCATTCCTGCTGGGACGAACGCTACCGGAAGCATTTCGCCGGCTGCGACGAGATATGGCATGCCGGCGATCTGGGCGACATCACCATTCTTGAACGCCTGGAGGAGATCGCGCCCGTACGTGCGGTGCGCGGCAATATCGATCACGGCGACGTGGCGCGTCGCTGCCCCGAGGTGCAGGAGTTCGAGGTGGAGGGCGTGAAGGTGTGGATGACGCATATAGGCGGCTATCCGGGCTGCTATTCCCCCGGAGTGAAGAAACTTCTGGCGGAGAAAAGGATAAGACTCATGATTTCGGGCCACAGCCATATCCTGAAAGTGATTCCCGACCATGAGCTCCATCTGCTGCATGTCAATCCGGGCGCCGCTGGTCATCACGGCTGGCAGAAAGTGAGGACGCTCGTGCGTCTCGTGATAGACGAGGGCGATATAAGCGACCTCGAAGTAATAGAACTTAGTCCAAACTCACAAATCACCTATATATGAAGAAACTTGTTTTACCGCTTGCAGTTCTCCTTCTTCTGGGAGCGGCGGCCTGCAAGACAACGGAGGCCAACTACCGGACGGCCTACGAGAAAGCGAAGGAGAAAAAGATTTCGGAAAAGGATGAGGATGACGATAAGCTCATGGATCTGCAGCGTCCGAGAATGACTGCGTTCGGAGCCGATACTCTTCCGGTAAGGTCATTTTACATCGGTTATACCCGCGACGGCGGTGCTGACAAGGATCATTCCGTAGTCAAGGGATTCTGCGTTGTGGTGGGGCAATTCAAGCAGGTTTTCAACGCCCGTTCAATGAGGCAGCGCCTGATCGCCGACGGCTACGCGGACGCCCTCGTTATCAATGACAATATGAAGAACTACTACGTCATAGCCGCCACTTCCAACAATGCCCATCAGGCGTCGCTTGACCTCGAAAGAGTGAAAGCCGACAAGAATCTGGTGCTGAAACCGCCGTTTCCCTACGTTCTTCTCCCGGGCCATCTTCACAGAAGATAGGGCTGTAGCTGCGGTGAACCGGGGGCATTTTAAGGCGCAGGAATTGCAGGATTGAAAAAAAAGGTTTATCTTTGCAACGTCTTAAAGGCGCACGTGGCGTAATTGGTAGCCGCGCCAGACTTAGGATCTGGTGACTCACGTCGTGGGGGTTCGAGTCCCTTCGTGCGCACAGAAAATCCCTTGTAACCATCAGAGTGCAGGGGATTTATCTTTCTCAATAAGCAACCAATAAGCTTTCATTCCTCACTCGGTTTCCCGGCGTTTCTTCTTGACCCTCATCTCCCGAAAGAGAGACCCCTGAATTATAGGGTAAAGCCTATCAATTCATAGCTTGCTTAAACTTTTTTATTCTCTTGGAGCAAATTTGTTACCTTTTCGTTTTGTTATTTGGAGCAAAATCGCTACCTTTGCGTTGTTATTAAATAACAATAGTTCTTTTAAATTATGAAGTACAACCAGTTAAAAGCGGAGCTTTTCGCCGCCGGTTGTTTCCCGCTTCGCGGCGGAGGGAAACACGAAATGTGGTTTTCTCCTATCACCGGGAAGCGCTTTCCGGTTCCTAACCACGGTTCCAAGGAGATCCCTCCTTCAACCGAGCGTTACATCCGAAAGAATTCAGGAGTCAATTAAATCCTGAATCCGGACCACTCGCAGAAGCGCGGGGCTTCGGCCCCGGCTTCTTTACTTCATCTTTTAAAGACTTTTGTTTGTTAATAATAAAAACGAGGTGTAAAAAGCCTCGTTTTCCAGAGCGACATCAATAAACACTTACGCCTTATGAAAGCAAATATAATCATCGAACAGACAAAGGACGGATATTTCTCTTGCTTCGTGGAAGAGGAGCTGCCTTATGTCGGTCTTCTTGGCTATGGTGATTCTTCCCAGGAAGCTATCGATGATCTCATCTCCACTTACATACAACTTAAAGAGGATCTGAAAGCCGAGGGGAAAGATCTTCCGGATCTTGAATTCGTGGTTCATTATGATATGCCCTCGTTCTTCAACCGATTCAACTTTCTTAATCAGTCCAAGATCGCGGAAAAGGCCGGCATCAATCCTTCGTTGATGCGTAAATACACTTCCGGGGTAGCCCGCGCCGGACAAAAACAATATGACAAACTCCATACTGCAGTGCAGGCCCTCGCAAAGGACATGCTCGCTGCAGCATTTTAATAACTTCTGCGCGTGATGCGTTGTACTTCAATTTTAAAGGACTAACTAATTCTGACCTGCGGCTCATTGATTGAGCTTACGGTCGAAAGAGACTGCCTAACTTTGGTTATTAGACAGTCTCTTTTTTTTCAAAAAGCTAACTGTCTTTCGATTCTTTAATTTCAATAATGACATTGATAGTGTGTTCAGTGTGTTTCCTAAAAGGAAAGATCCCGTGAACTTTATTTAGACCTATACCAACCAATATTCCGCAAATAATAATCGCGGCAATAATTAGAGAGAACAACCAGTGTTCAATGATGAAGTCGCGAAGTGATACAGCAAGATAAATCATGGCTCTTCTTTTTATACAATGTTTTTTTACACTTGGTAAATATAAAGGAATTTCACTGGAATAAAAACAGTAGATTTATAAATAGAGTTGATTTATGACTTCTGTCGTAAACTTTTTGTGAGAATATCTCCTACGGGCGGTTGAGGCGGGGAAGGCGTGCGCCGATGTAGGCGAGGACCTCGCGCTGTATGCGTGAGCCGAGCAGCCTGTTGACGGCGATATATGCGCCGAGGCCAAGGAGTGTCATGATGACCAGCTGCATCCACGGACCTCCGAGCCATGGCCTCATGAAGAAGAGCGCGCATACGATCAGTAGCGAAAGCACGGCGTAGGGGAGCGAGTCGCTCAGGAAACGCCAGGGCGTGCTCCAGGAGGTACGTGCGGCTATTACGAGCATCACGGCCCATGCGATGACCGATGCTATGATCTGTCCCCAGAGGAAAATGGTGACTCCGAGCGTGATATCGTCGGGGGTGGTCAGAGCGATATAAGGCAAGGTGATGAAGATTGCGAGAAGGGCTGTTCCGTCGCGTATTATCTCGCTGACAACCATCAGTCGTGACTTGCCGAGCGACATGACATAGTTGTGATATAACGTTACGAGAATAGTGAAGATGCCCCTGATCAGCAAGAGCTGGAAGAGAATGATCGAGGGGTCCCATTTGGTTCCGAACAGAACGTGAAAAATGGGAGTTGCCATTACAATCAGAAGTCCGAAGGCGGGAAAGACAATGTAGGAGGCGAAGCGGTTTATGCGGCTCGTGGTTGCGGCGTAGCGCTCGGGATTGTCCTGATACTCGGAGAGCAACGGCAGGAAGGATTGAGTGAAAATGGCAGAAAGCGAAGCAACGCCCATTTTGCTCCATTTGTCAGCCTGATAATAATAGCCAAGTGAGAAAAGCCCGACCCGGTTTCCGATGAAGAAAGAGTAGATGTTCTGAAAAAGGACATTCAGAAACGAGGTGCCGAACACTCCGCTCCCTACGTGGAAAAACGAGCGCAGAATGGAGAAGGAGAACACGAGTTTCGGGCGCCAGGTGTCGGCCACCCAAAGGATGAGCGTTTTCACTCCGGAGTTTATGACAGCCTGCCATACCAGCGCCCATGCTCCCCAGCCGGTCAGCGCCATATAGATTCCCGCGACGGAGCCTGCAAGGAGTCCGAGGGTGTTGCTGACGGTGACCATCTTGACATCCATAAGCTTTATCCTGCGGTTGGTCTGGACTATCGCCGCGGCGTTGAGAATGAAAGTCAGGAACATGACGCGCGAAAGAGGAATGATGCGTTCGTCATTTTCAAAAATGTCGGCTATGAGGGGAGCGCAGAGGGCGAGGACGATGTAGCAAAGAGTGGCTACGCCGAGGTTGAACCACAGTATGGTGCTGTAATCATCTTCCGTAGGACGTTTTCGCTGCAGAAGCGCGTAGGAGAATCCACTGTCAACAAACAGGGTCGCAAAGGACTGGAACACGAGGATGGCTCCGACAAGACCGAATTCCTCTTCGGTGAGTTCGCGGGCGAGGATGATGCCTGTCACGGCATAGAGACATTGCGTGGCGATTTTGTCGAGCGTGTTCCATTTAAGCGTGCGCGCGACGCGGTTCTTCATGTCTGTTCCGTTCTCCATCGGGCTTCAGTGTCGGCTGTTCTGATGTCAGTCAAGCGGAATGAGTTTAACCTTCGAAAGAAATTTTTTCTTGATTTCCGGTTTTTCGCGATAACTGATTTTTCCGGAGCCGAGTCCGCCGACAGAGAGTTTCTCGGTCACGTAGCAGGAGATTGCTCCGGTGCCGGTAACCGTGGCCGAGCCTTCGCGGCTTTTGAGGTTGTCGGCCTGGATGTCGCCAGCGCCTGTCACGTTCAGTTTTGCCATAGTCACCGTTCCGGAAAGAACCATTGTGCCGTGACCAGAAATTATCTCGGCTGAAACTTCGGTAGCTTCAAGATCACGGACAATCAGGCGCCCGTTGCCGATCAGTTTTGCCTGAAATTTAGGGCAAGGAGCGGGAGTCATGACGCGTACTGTCGAATCGCCTTCGTTCTTGACGGAAGAAAGGAAGGAGGAATAGACGCGGATTGTAGGCAGATTGCGGTAGGCCGAGTCGCGCACTGCAAGATTGATGGTCAGTTTGCCTTTGCCGGGAGTGAAAATAACCGCGGAGGCAACCGATGAATCTGCTTCAAATTCGATTCGGCCTGCTTTGGATTTGTCGCAAATGTAGTCAACGTTGATTCCATCGATCACTTTAAGTTCATGGAACTCATTGAAATCAAGATGATAGGGATGGACTTCGGCTAAGGCCGCGCCACAGACGGAGAGAAAAGAGAAAACGAGCAATAGAAATTTTTTCATGATTGTATGTCGCAATGGTTAGTGACGGAGGGAATGATATCCCTCTCGATATGTGATAGAATGGTTTCGAGTTCGTCGATTGTGTCGGCCCTGAGCATCTCTATGCGAGTGGGACGGAAATTCGGAATACCCTTAAAAAGCGGAGATGCCGCCAGATGTCGGCGTATGTGGAGAATGCCGCGGTACTCGTCTATGCGGTCTATGCTTTCATGAATCTGACGGCGGAGAATGGCGAATTTCTCGGCGATTGAAAGTTCTTCAGCGGGTTGGCCGGTAGCGGCGACAGCTTTCATCTGCCGGAAAATCCAGGGGGCGCCTATGGATGCGCGTCCGACCATCACTCCATCGACGCCATATTTCCTGAAAGCATCGGCCACCTGGGCCGGGGTGGTGATGTCGCCGTTGCCTATTACGGGGATGTTCAGCCTCGGATTCTCCTTTACGCGGGCTATCATGTCCCAGTCGGCCTGACCGGTGTACATCTGCGAGCGTGTGCGGCCGTGTACGGTCAGGGCCTGTATTCCGCAGTCCTGAAGCTGTTCGGCCAGAGTCACTATGATTTTGTTTTCATGATCCCATCCCAGACGGGTCTTGACCGTCACGGGGAGGTCCACGGCGTTTACAACCGCCTTCGTGATCTCGAGCATCTTGGGAATGTCACGCAACAGTCCGGCTCCGGCTCCTTTGCCCGCGACTTTTTTGACGGGACACCCGAAGTTGATGTCGATCAGATCGGGGCGCGCTTCGGCCACAATCCGTGCGGCTTCGGCCATCGTGTCGGGTTCGCGGCCGTAGATCTGTATGGCGGTGGGGCGTTCCTCGGGGCTTATGTGGAGTTTACGGGTGGTCGCCGCAATGTTGCGTATGAGGGCATCGGCCGAAACGAATTCGGTATATACCATGTCAGCGCCTTGTTCCTTGCAGATAAGGCGGAAAGAGTGGTCTGTGACATCCTCCATCGGGGCAAGCATCACAGGCCGTTCACCAAGGTCGATTGTTCCGATTTTCATAGATTACCAATCTTTCTGCAAAAATACGAAATAACGTCAGGCATTGCAACAGCCTGCATCGGAAAAAATGTGCCGAATCACTCCAACGTTAGTGTTGAAAGTCCTTCTGTCAGCAGAGTGGCGGCGCATCGGCGCAGATCGTCGGCCGAAACTGCCTCAATGCATTCAACTCTCTCTTTCCGGGAGGAGACTCTTCCGAAGTAGAGGACGCTCCGTGCCACGGAAATGATGGCATTCTCGCGAATGTCGGCCGCAAGAGTCTGCTGGCCTATGAACTGGCGTCGGGCGGTTGAAAGAAACCGATCGGACACTCCATTGTCGGCAATCTTGCGGATGACACCGGCCGTTATGCGGCGACAACGCCGGGTGTCGTCATGATCACATCCGAAATATATGGTCAGAAGTCCGGTGTCGGTCAGAAAAGCAGTGCTTGCTTCGACGGCATAGACGAGGCCGCGCCGCTCGCGCAATTCCACGTTTAGCAGAGAGTTCATTCCCGGACCGCCGAGTATGTTGGCCAGTAACGCGAAGCTATGGCGTTCGGGAGAATACATCGAGGGAATCCTCGAACCGGTGACCGTATTGGCCTGATGATTTCCGAGATTCACCGCGCGGTCGAAAAAAGCGGCCGGAGGAGGCACTATGCGTTTTTCTCTTCTGCATGCGGAGGGAAGGGATGAGAAATTCCGTTCGACCGAACGGCTCACCACTGAGGCCGAAAGCGAGCCGGAGTAGAAAACCACCATGTTGTCAACGGTGAAGTTCGCTGTCAGATATTCGCGACACAGTTCAGAGTCAAAAGCCCGAAGGTCATCCGCCGATCCGAGAATGTTGTGACCAAGTCCCGAATCCTTGAATAAGAGGTCTTCGAAGTCATCGAACACCGCTTCCGAGGGCATGTCGCGATACTGGTCGATCTCGTCAGCCACCACTTCACGCTCCTTTTCGAGCTCACGCGACGGGAATATGGAGTTGCAGAGAAGATCGCCAATGAGATCGGAGGCTCTGGAAAAATTGCCGCGCGGGAAAATCGTATAGACGACTGTCGTTTCCTTTGTTGTATAGGCATTCAGTTCGCCGCCGCAGGATTCCATGCGGTTTATGATGTGCCACGACCGCCTGCGGGCGGTGCCCTTGAAAATCACGTGTTCCACAAAGTGCGCCAGTCCGAACCGATCGCCGGGATCATCGCGGCTTCCTGAATTGACAATGGTTCCGAAATACTCCACTTCGGAATTGTCTTTCATATATACGAGACGGAGACCTGAAGAGAGGGTGATGACAGTCGCCGGAAATGTTTGCTGAGTCATGATGGATATAACCTGCTGATGTTCAGTTTTTACGTGGCGCCACTGGAGGAGGACCGCCGACAGGAGGGCCTATCGTAGGATTTCCACGGCGATAACCGCCGGTTTTTGAGCGGATCATATTGTAGAGTATTCCTCCTACATCGACCTTGATCGCAGCGTTTTTGTTGATTTTGTAATAAGGCATGACGATGGGTTGTGCCTCCCAGCGGTTAGTCAGGGTGGAGCGTGTAGTCTGGGCACCCACGCTGATACCCCAGTGGTCGCTGATGTCGTATGACGCGTAACCTCCGAAGGCTGACGCGTTCATGTATCCGGCCATGGCCGGGGTCAGAGGGTGAGTATTGGTGTAATATGACCCGAAAACCGTCAGGCTCAGGCGGTCTGTGAGCTGATATGACAAGGACCCTCCGAAGCCATAGGAGGTCTGCATTCCGCGGAAATAGCCATAATGGGTGGCGGATGCGAACGCATCCATCGACAGCCGTCCGAATATCTGGGAAAAGCCTATGGTCCCTTGCTCGATTCCCATCAGTCCGGGAAGCGACTCCCTCGCTCCGCTGACATGCAGGACGGCGTTCTGCCACGGGGTGAAGCCCACGAATCCGGGAGCCGTTAAGACGCGTGTGGGAGCTGTCCGGTCATAATCTTCGTTGACCGAAAAGGGTGAGGGCATCATGAGGGTGACCTGCAGCGATTCGAGCACTCTTGCCTGTTCGGGTGTCAGACGTGGGGCGGAGGCTGAATCCGGCAGCTCGGTTGTTACGGGTTTCAGATAGGAAGGAAGTGTATCCCCGGCCTCTTTTCCGGGGAGGACCGAAGGAATTTCCTGCTGTGCTTTCCCATATAGCGATGCCGACAGGAGGAGAAATATGAGAAAATATCTTTTCATCGGAACAAAATTACATAAATTCTGATAATAACTGCCGTTCGCCATCGGAAAAATTGTTATTTTTGCATTAATGAATCAGTTTTTCGAAAGAATGATATGTGCGGTATGCGGGATCGCTTCACTATCGCTTATGTTGTCCTGCGGTCAACATAAGCGGCCCGTCTCCGAGCACGGGGTACTTTCAGTAAGCATAGAGCCTCAGAGGTATCTCCTCGAACGCATAGCCGGGCCGAAATGGAAGGTCAATACATTGCTTTCGCGCGGCGAAGACCCGGAGAATTTCGATCCAACTCTTGCCGACCTCAAGGAAATGCACGATTCGCGCGCCTATTTCAAGGTAGGGACAATGGCTTTCGAGGATGAGCTGGTCAGCCGTTCGCAGACCTCGGCCACCGTATATGACACCTCTGCTGGAATCAGTCTGCTCACAGGCACTCACGGGCATTGCGCCAACCACCACCATGATGATGAAGAAGAGCAAGACCACGATCATGATCATGAGACCGATCCGCACGTCTGGGCATCGCTTAGGAATGCTAAAATCATGGCGGGAAACATGCTCGCCGCGATGATTGAAATCGATCCGTCCGATTCAGCATCCTATCGCCGTAACTATATGGCACTTGCCGCTACTCTTGACAGCTGTGACCGCGTGATTTCATCACGTCTTAAGCCGGTGGGCCACGCGACTTTCATGGTCTGGCATCCCTCTCTGAGCTATTTCGCCGAGGACTACCGTCTTCATCAGCTATCAATAGGCATGGACAATAAAGAGATGTCGGCTGCCGCATTCCGCGACAGGATCGATCATGCGAAAGAGCAGGGGGCCGAGGTGTTTCTCGTGCAGCCTGATTTCGATGCCGGCCGTTCCGTGGCAATCGCTTCCGGGGCGGGAGCGAGAAGCGCTACCGTCAACACTCTTTCCTACGATCTGCCGCAGGAACTTCTACGTATAAGCAACATAATTTCAAACCATTAAGATGGAATCAGCAGTATCTCCGATAATTTCCCTGAACAATGTTGAAATGATCCGTGAAGGCCGCAAGGTGCTGTCGGGAGTGGATCTGACCGTAAACCGCGGCGATTTCATGGCTATAACCGGGCCTAACGGCGGAGGCAAGACTACATTGTTACGCATAATGTTACGTCTGCTGAAACCTACGCATGGCACTGTGGATTATTACGACAGTGACGGAAACCTGACTGACCGGCTATCTATCGGCTATCTGCCGCAGAAAAACATGATAGATTCCAAATTCCCCATCACTGTCAGCGAAGTGGTTGAACTTGGAATTCCGCGCGCGACCCGTTTCAGTGGAGATGAGCGCCGGTCTCTTGTCAGGGAAACGGTAGAGCTTGTCGGTCTCGGCGATTATGCCTCGGCAAGTATCGGAAAGCTTTCCGGCGGCCAGTTGCAAAGGGCTCTCCTGGCAAGGGCCGTCATCTCCCGTCCGGAAGCGCTTGTGCTTGACGAGCCCTTGAGTTACGTTGACCGCAATTTCGAGCGGAAGATCTATGATATAGTGGAGAATCTGGCAAAAACAACGACGGTAATACTCGTATCACACGACATGAGCCGCATATCGGGTATGGCAAACCGTCACATCATAGTGGATCACGGGATTGAGATGTGTCATTCCCATAATCATTTCCTTCACTACGAATGCTGTGACTGCGAATCAGACGCCGGTCAGCAATGCCGCCAGTGAGCGGGCGCAGGAAATACCGTCCATAGCCGCTGACACTATGCCTCCGGCATATCCGGCACCTTCCCCACACGGGTAAAGCCCCTTGAATTCCACATGAGTGAGTGTCTCTCCGTCGCGCGGAATCCTGACCGGCGATGAAGTACGCGTCTCGTCGCCTATAAGTGTTGCCTCAGGCGTAAGGAAACCGCGGTTTTTCCGTCCGAATTCAACGAAAGCTTCCTGCAGACGCGATGAAATTCCTTCGGGAAGCAGACGGTCTATTCTTGCCGGATGGATTCCCGGGGCATATGTGGTCGCCGGAAGAGAATCCGAGTCACGTCCGTTGACAAAATCAGTCATGCGTTGGGCCGGAGCGTTCTGACTGCCTCCGGCCTCCTCATAGAAGCGCTGCTCGATTTCCTGCTGGAATCGCATCATTCTGAGAGGGGATTCTCCTTCAACATCCTCCGGCAGAACTTCAACAACCATTCCCGAATTGGCCCACCGACCCAGACGTCCAGACGACGACATGCCGTTGACAACCATCTCGCCCGGAGCTGATGCAGCCGGAACAATCACTCCGCCGGGGCACATGCAGAAAGAATAGACAGCCCGGCCGTTGACACGGGTTAGCATAGTGTATTCCGCCGGCGGAAGGAATCGTCCGCGTCCGTTGCGGGAGTGATAGCGTATGCAGTCGATTGTTTTCTGAGGATGCTCGAGGCGCACGCCGACGGCTATCCCTTTGGCTTCGAGTTTCAGCCCTGCCTGATCGAGCAGGTGATAGACATCGCGGGCGGAATGTCCGGTAGCGAGTATGACGGGTCCGCGAAACGAACTGCCGTCGGCCGTGACCACACCCTCCACTTTTTTTCCGTCGGTCAGAAGAGAGACCACCCGGGTGTTGAAGCGGATCTCTCCGCCGCAACCCTGAATGGTTTCACGCATGGCTTTTATTACTGAGGGCAACCGGTCGGAGCCGATATGAGGATGGGCGTCTATGAGTATGGTATCCTGCGCTCCGTGCTGATGAAAAATCCTCAGCACCTTATCCACGGAACCTCGTTTTTTGCTGCGGGTATATAGCTTGCCGTCGGAATAGGCGCCTGCGCCCCCTTCGCCGAAACAATAATTGGAATCAACGTCAACCGTTCCTTCGCGGGCAATCCGGGCAAGATCTTTCCTTCGGGAATCGACATCTTTTCCGCGCTCAAGCACCAATGGCCTTACGCCACATTCGATCAGTTCGAGAGCGGCGAACAGTCCCGCCGGGCCTGCGCCGACAATTATGGCTGAGGGCGCATCGGATGGGAGGACGGGATAATCTATCGGAGTATATTGGACGGCGGGAGCTTTTTCGCCGATATAGACTCTTACGGAAAGCTGCACCACGACATTGCGCTGGCGCGCGTCGATTGAACGCTTCCTGATTATGACATCGGATATTTCGGCAGGATCTATGCCAAGAAGTCTGCTGACCGCAGACTTAAGTTTGTCAGGAGTATAGGCAGTGGCCGGATCGAGGCGCAAATCAAGGTCATGTATCATTTTTGATCGGATATTTCAGCCGGCGAGGTCTGTTGTTCGAGTTGACGTTTCTGACGCCGGTTCATTATTATAAGAGTAATTATCGCAGTGACAAAAGCCATTGCGTCGGATGCCGACATACTTGCCCAAACACCGTCGATGCCCCAGTGGCGTGGCAGAATGAACAGGAACGGCAGAAGGAATATGAGCTGACGCGTCAGCGAGAGGAAGATGGATATTTTCGGTTTGCCGACAGACTGGAAATAATTCTGGATGATTATCTGACAGCCGACGAGGGGATAGACTATGAAATATATTCTCGCGCCACGGTTGGCCATGTCGATGAGTGTCGGATCGACAGTGAAGAGACGGCTGATGCTGTCTGGGAAAAATTCAGTTATTATCCATCCGACGGTCGTTATGGCAAGCCCTATCCATATACCCGTATTGAGTGTGTTGCGCACGCGCTGCCACTGGCATGCGCCGTAATTGAATCCGAGTATCGGCTGCATTCCCTGGGTGACTCCGAAGACTATCATGACGAAGAACATTGTGGCGCGGTTCAGAATGCCGAATGCTCCGATTGCCATGTTGCCGAGAGATCCTCCGTAATCGAGAAGAGCTTTATTGATGAAGACCACCACAACACACGCGCAGACATTCATGAGAAAGGGCGAGAGGCCTATGGCATAGATTCGGTTGATAATGGCTTTGTTGAACCAGGAATCGCGGATCCTGAGCCTGACGAAACTTTTGGGCGAGAGAAAATGGGCGAGAACCCATAGCGCTCCAACGGACTGTCCGCAGATGGTTGCCAGAGCAGCGCCTTTAATGCCCCAATCGAAAGTGAAAATGAAAATGGGACACAGAACAATGTTGACAACCACGGAAATGAGAGCCGTTATCATGGCTTTGGTCGGATAGCCCGTAGCTCGCATGACGTTGTTGAGTCCTATCAGGATGAATGAGACAGGGGTCCCGTAGAGAATCACTTCCATGAATTCATGGGCATAAGGGAGAGTTTCGGCAGTCGCACCGAAAAAAATCAGAATCTCGTCAAGAAACAGCAGTGAGCCTCCACCGAAAATGACGGCATGGACCATGCAGAGCAGAAAAACGTTGTTGACTGTATCAGTAGCGCGCCTGATGTTGCCCTGACCGAGAAAAATGGAGGAGATGGTCGCCCCGCCGACAGCCACGAGCATGACGAAAGCGGCCACGAGATTCATGAGCGGAAACGTAATGGCCAGACCCGCTATGGCCATCGCTCCCACTCCACGGCCGATAAATATGCTGTCTATTATGTTATAGAGGGAAGTGGCCAGACTCGCTATGATGGCCGGAACGGAATATTGGACCAGAAGTTTGCCTATCGGCATACTCCCTAATTCCATTGGCGATGTTTTTACATTATTGCTCATTGTCGGGTATAGGCATATAAATATTTAACATCTGAAAATTCTGTTTTATTCGCTTTTGTTTGTTATTTTTGCGCGAATAATCAAAAAACAGAAAAAATGACAAGATTCGGAGCCCTTTTTGACCTGGACGGCGTCTTGATTGACACCGAAGGCAAATATACTGAGTTCTGGGATGAGATTTCACGGATCTATCCGACCGGCATAGACAATTACGCACTGCATATAAAAGGGACCACCCTTGAGGAGATCATGAAGGATTTTCCCGATCCCGAGGTGAGAGCCGATATTCTCAGAAGGATACGCGAATTTCAGGATACGATGACCTATCCTCTGTTTCCGGGAGTTGAACGTTTCCTGACGGATCTGGCCGCAAACGGAATCCCCGCAGCGATAGTAACAAGCAGCGACAACCGCAAGATGAATTTCCTTTTTAAGGAACATCCTTCATTCCGTGATCATTTCGAGGTCGTCATAGATTCTTCCAAGGTAACGCTGTCGAAGCCTGATCCGCAGGGATATCTTCTTGCGGCCGAAGCTCTGGGATGCGATCCGAAAAACTGTTTTGTCTTCGAAGATTCCATACAGGGTCTGAAAGCCGGCAGAGCTGCCGGAGCCACCGTGATTGGGCTTGCGACAACCAATACGCGCAGCGCGGTTGAACCACTCGCGGATCATGTCATTGACGGATTCACTGAATTCAGCGTCAAAGACATGATGCGCGTGATGGATTCAAGAAATCAGTAGCCCGAGTGCAGTTTCAAGGCGCGTCAGCAGGCCTTGAAACTCATGTCGAGTCCTTTCACGGAGTGGGTGAGTGCGCCGACAGAGATGAAATCCACGCCGCATTCGCCATATTGACGGAGCGTGTCGAGGGTGATGCCTCCCGACGATTCGATCTCACACTGTCCGTCGATGAGTTCTACGGCCTCACGGGTGCGTTCGGGCGAGAAATTGTCGAGCATTATGCGGTCAATATCTGCGGCAAGAGCCTGCTTGATTTCATCCGTGTTACGGACTTCCACTTCTATCTTCAGGTCTTTGCCCTTGGCTTTGCAGTAGTCTTTGGCGGCTGCGACGGCTTTGTCTATTCCTCCCGCAAAATCGACATGGTTGTCCTTGATCAGAATCATATCGAAAAGACCGATACGGTGATTCTCGCCACCACCGATTTTGACGGCTTCTTTTTCGAGCAGACGCATGCCGGGAGTGGTTTTGCGAGTGTCGAGAACCTTGGTCTTCAATCCTTCGAGTTCTTTCTGATAGCGGGCGGTAGTTGTTGCGATACCGCTCATGCGCTGCATGATGTTAAGCATCACGCGCTCGGTCTGGAGCAATGATCTCACGGACCCTTCAACGACGAAAGCTATGTCGCCCGGTTTGACGTGTGCGCCATCCTCGATCATAACGGTCATTTTAAGAGACGGATCGAATTTTTCAAAGACTTTCCTCGCTATGTCAACACCGGCAAGAATGCCTTCTTCCTTTACAATCAGCTGCTGACGCCCTTTTTCTTCGGCGGGAATGGTAGAAAGGGTGGTATGGTCTCCGTCGCCGACATCTTCAGCAAACGCAAGTGTCAGCAGATCATCTATAAGTTCGTCTTTTGTTTTCATTGTGACAATTGGTTATATTTTGATGCAAAGTTAACAAATAACGGTCAAATCTCGGTTAAAATAATTAATTTTGTCGCTCAAATAGGATGCCTGATGAAAATTACTTTGATTTGTATAGGAAAGACCCGCGACAGAAATCTTGTTGACGGAATAGAGAAATACATGTCGCGTATTTCCCACTATATCAGTTTTGACTTTGTGACACTCCCTGACTTGAAAACTACATCAAGGCTTTCCGAGACACAACAGAAGGAAAAGGAGGGAGCCATGATTCTGGCCGCTCTTCAGGATTCGGACCGCGTAGTTCTTCTTGATGAACGCGGAACTCAGATGACTTCGAGAGAGTTTGCCCAATCTATAGACCGCCAGATGAACGTGGGATTGAAACGTCTGGTTTTCATTATCGGCGGTCCTTACGGTTTCTCACAAGAAGTATATAACAGGGCGGATGCCAAGCTATCGCTGTCAAAAATGACATTCTCTCATGAAATGGTCAGGCTTTTCTTCGTTGAGCAGATTTATCGCGCAATGACTATTCTTCGTGGAGAACCGTATCATCACGACTGACACTCAACGTCAGAGCATCAGGTCGGAGATGACGGAATCGGATATGAGCCATTTTTCAGGAGGTATTATCAGTCTCTCTTTTTCGTATATGAGGTTGCCGCCCATTATCGATTTCCGAGCATGGCGTCGGACAGTGTCGGCGGTTCCGGGTCCGAAAAGAGCTTCTGTTTCATTTAACGAAAGACCTTCGGCGGTTCGCAGACGGATGAGCAGGTAGTCGTTTACTTTGCCTGCGAAGTCTTCTTCGTCGGTTTCTTCTATCTCTCCGCCGGTTTCGATGTATTTCTTTATGTTCCACGGATTGTACCGACGGACGAAACCGTCATAACTGTGGGCACCGGTCCCGAGTCCGAGATAAGGGGTCAGATTCCAGTAGGAAGAGTTGTGGAGTGACTGACGGCCTTCGCGGGCGAAATTTGAAATCTCATAATGGGAGAAACCTGCCTTGGCCGTTTTTTCGCAAAGAAGCATATACATGCGTTCGATTGTCTCATCGTCGGCTTCCTTGAATTTCCCGTTGTCTCTCATGGCCCGAAGCCGGGTTCCCTCTTCAAGCATAAGCGAATAGCCCGACAGATGGTCAGGAGCGAGTGCCAGAGTCCTTTCAAGAGTCTTTTCCCATGATCCGACTGTCTGGCCGGGGAGTCCGAAAATCAGATCGAGAGAAATGTTGTCAATGCCGTTCTCGCGTAGTGTCCTGTAGGCATCGAGAGCCTGTGATGCGGAATGACGGCGTCCGATGAACCGGAGCTCTCCGTCATCGAGCGACTGCACGCCCATGCTGACGCGATTGACCGAAGATTCTGCAAGGAAGCGAGCTGTCGGAGGGTCTATATCTTCCGGATTGACTTCGATTGTGAATTCTGTCACATTGTCGATCGGAAGCCAACGCATCAGTTTCTCGAGATTTCCGATGCCTACAGACGACGGGGTGCCTCCGCCAAGATAGATGGTGGTTACAGGCTCAGCAAGTTCATCTTTTCTCCTTTCATATTCCTTGTGTAATGTTTCGATATAACCATCTATATCGCGATTGAGCGGTCGCGAGAAGAAATCGCAGTAGGCGCATTTCGAATGACAGAAAGGGATATGGATGTAAAGCCCTGCCATTTTATTTCTCTTCGCGTGAACAGATCGGTTTGAACTGACAGAATTTGCAGGCATGGTCATCTTCAGCCTGCACAAAAGGAATGCCGGGATTGAAAATCTCTTCTATCGTGCGGTTGAATTCCGATTGGAATGAATCGTAGAAGTCATGGTAATCCTGAATCGTGGAGCGTGCTCCACGGATACCGACAGCGGATTCCTTGACGCCCTCAGTCATCAGTGTGCGCATTTTATATACGAGCGGCTTTATAGGACGGTCATCTTTTTCAAGACGGTTGAACACATGACAGTAAAGCAGAAGCTGCATGACAGCTTTCGCTCTTCTTGAAGCGTTACGGTCAAAAAGATCCTCGATGGAAGAAGTGTCTATACGGTCATCGCCTGTCTTGTAGTCGATAAAACGCATTTTGCCGTCAACGATGTCAATGCGGTCAACTATCTGCTTTATGTTGATCTCAAGCGATTCATTGATTTTGAGCGCTCCCTGCATTTCGTATTCCGCAGCCACAAATTCGAAAGGTGCGTAGCTGCGGTCGATTTTCAGCATCTCTATCACTGCGGCCTTGATTATACGGCTCAGAACCAGAGTTTCTCCTGCCAGAGGGGTAAGAAGCCTTTCTTCGCCGTAGCGGTAGAAACATCTGTTGACTGTCCGGGTTATGAGCCGGTCGAGACTGATGGAGGTCGGATTGTCGATTGTCCGGTCAAGCATCTGTTGTGTGACAGTCACCGGTTTCTTTTTCCCATCCGGTCCGACAGGCTGCATCGACTGGTACAATGAGCGCATGACTTCGTGAAGGATGGTTCCGAATGTCGAGAAATCGACATAGTCCGTGATCTCGTCTTCTGAGTTGTAGCCCTCGACATATCTGAGGTAGAACTCGAGGGGACAATTGATATATGTGTTGATTGATGAAGCGGAGAGATTCCGTCGGCCTCCCTGAGGCGTGAATTGCTTGAGCTGATTCAATATTTTTTCGTTCTTCTCGATCTTTACGGGTACGGGCGAGAAAGTGGCTGAACGATAGATGCCGAGGGTGTGGCTGATGCTGTCGGTCCCGAAAAGATAGAGGAGCTGGGAGAGATAGCGTGACATTTCGTTTGACTTGATGCCACCTATGCGCCTGGCGTCATAGAGAAGGGTGACGTTGGAAGCCCGGGAGATGAGCCTGTAGAAATAATAGGCATATATGCTTTCCTGAAAGTCAAGGGTGGCCATTCCGTAACCGCGTCTGAGAGCGTCGGGGATGAATGAACGCGTGTAATGTTTGCGGGGAAAGACGCGTTCGTTCATAGAGAGCATGATGATATTCCGGAAATCGAGCGCGCGTGTCTCGAGCACTCCCATCATCTGCAGTCCCGCCAGCGGTTCTCCCACAAAATTTACGGAATCTGAATTGACAGCGCGTTCAACCATCTGAAAAAGCGAATATCCGTTCATGTCTATTCCGAAGCTTACGGCGGCATTGCAGAATTTCTCTGTTGCATTTCTGTAAGCTTCTGAGAAGTGGAGGCGGAGAGTGTCATTTTCATCCGCGTTACGGTTTATGAAGTCGCATACACGGTTTATGTAAGTCCTCAGTCCTGAAAAATCCGCCATGTTTCCTATAGGAGTGAAGACCGGGGCGATTCCGGGAGCCATTGCTGCTATTTCCTCGGCCGTTATCTGAAACAGACGTCGGTTCCTTATTTCCTCCCCGAGTCGGAGACATCCGTCAATGTCGGCTTTGTTTATGATAGGCGAGGCCAGCAGCGGCTTAACATCCTCATAGAAAAATGAAGGCTTGCCATGGTAGAGACGCATGCGCAACTGGAGGCTGATTACCGAACGCAGAAGAGATGCGACTGGGCTCATTCTCATCGGAAATCCCATTGTCACGTTGAGCGACGTTATCTCCGCAGGCATGGAATGAATCATCGGAATGAAAAGCGATTCATCAGGAAGGACAACAGCGGTATCTGTTGCATTGGCTGTATTCTTGATTTCACCCTCTTCGATCCATTCCGATATTTGAACCGAAGCTTCTTTAACCTGTCCCATCGAGGAGGGAACACCGATTATCTTTATCCTTGGCAGGGCGGTGATGGTTCCTTCTTCAAGTGGGTATCGCGAAGGGAATTCTTTAATGTTGCGTGATATGAATCTGCGGGCCTTGTTTTCCGTTATGTTGAAAGCGGGGGAATTGAAATCCCAGTAAAAATCCGCCATATCCCGGCGCTGGAGGCGGGAGAAAATTTCAATTTCCGAGGTGGAAAGAACATTGAATCCCACAAAGATATACCTCCGAAACGGAAGTTTCTTATCGCTCGACGGCGACAGACATTCGACGGCATTGCGGTAAAGCCTGCCGCTGCTTGAAAGTCCTCTTTCCGCGAGCTTTGAGTTGAAATCGTTATAGAGCGGAAGCAGGACTTCCCAGAGCTTTATGAATTTAAGTTTGTTTCCGCTCGTCTCGTCACCATATTCAAGATGATTCCAGAAATGCTCTACATAGCTGTGGGGACTCTGGTCGCCCCAGAAGCGTTCGATTACTTTCTGCTGTTCGGGAGTGAGATAATTGGAAGAAATCTCGCGCAATTTCCTGACATTTACAAAGAGGGCCTCCGGAGAGACAAGATAGCGGTCAACGTCATTGAAATCGTTGATAAGCATTTCTCCCCAGAAGAGGAAATGATCGAAGTCTATTTCCACTCCCGGCTGACTGTTGTAGGCGTTGAAGAGAGTGAAAAGCTGTTCATAGCGGTTTGCCTCGACGTATGGCGAGAACGAGGCCACGAATTCGGAGATTGTGGTCGTGGCGGGTGCGAGCACAGGCTTGTCAAGTGACTCGGCGAGGAAGTGGGAGAAAAAAGTGGCGCTCCTTTTGTTTGGAAATACGAAGCAATAGTCGCTTAGCGACCCGGCCTCTTGCGAAGCGTAGATTTCCGCAACCTGTCTGAGAAACGGCTTTTTCATTTTCTCAGCAGGAGGATGGTTTTTATAGCAACGTCATAGTTGATAATCTTGCCGTTGCCGTTGCCAGCAATGTCACGCTGAGCGTCGTTGAACACCTGGATCATCTTTTCTACGTTGGCCACAGTTATAAAGGAGGCGAATTTGGAAGCGAATGCAAGTTCTGTATCCGAAAGATATGTAAGTGCCGGCACCCTGAAGTTAAGCATGAAGTTCTCTCGGATCATCCGTGAGGAATATTCATAGAATGCCAGCTCTTTTTCCCTGCCTGTTGCGGCGAGGTCATCGGCCCAGTCCCGCAATGCTTTGACATCCCGTTTGTAGGCCAGACGCATAAGGGAGACGAATGAGTCGAAATAGGTTCTGATATCATCGTCGGCCTCAAGCTGTTTGAGAGCTTTTATCATGTTGCCCGAGGCATTGTGGGCGATAGACAAGGCGTCGCTTTGGCTCAGATTGCCGCGTTTCATCAGATTTTCCGCCACAATTTCGTCGGGCAGCCGTTTCATTGTCAGGCGTTGGACTCGGGAATAAATGGTGGGCAATATTTCCGCAGGAGAGTTGGTGACAAGAATGAAGACGGTATCTTCAAAAGGTTCCTCTATCATTTTGAGCAGCTTGTTGGCCGCGTTCTCGTTAAGCCGCTCCGGAAGCCAGAGAATCACCACCTTGTAGCGGGATACGTGTGATGTAAAAGCAAGTTTCCTGACAAGAGCTTCGCTTTCAGTGACATATATTATAGGCCGACCGTTCTTCTTGTTGAATGTGTCGGCCCAGCTGTTAATGTCGGTATATATACGCCCGTTGACAAATGACGACCATTCCTGATAGAAGTCCTCAGAAACCGGCGCCGAGTTCATTCCGTCAAGTTTCACGACCGGAAATGAATAGTGGGTGTCAACATGGTTCATGGACTGATGCAGACGGCAAGAGCGGCACACTCCGCATGCGTCGCCTTCAGGATCGGGATTCTCGCAGTGAATGTATTGGGCGAAAGCTCTGGCCATTGCCAGTTTGCCTATTCCTTCCGGACCTTCTATGATGATTGCATGGGGCAGTCTGTCGGAAGTCGCCATCTGTCTCATACGTTTCTTTATGTTTATGTGGCCCGGTATTTCGCTGAATTTCATGTAGGTGGAAAATAGAGTGGAACTAATGCAAACTTAACGAAAAAAGCTGATTCCGCAAAATAAAGCGACCGGTTTCTGATGTCAGTAACCGGTCGCTCCGAGATATTTAAATAAGTTAGTTCGCGTTATGGTGTCATGCCGGTTTGTAGGCATCGATCTGCGACGGAGTGAAGTTGGCTATGAAATCGGAGTGCTTGGCGACTTCGGCTTCAGCCATCTTGCAATACACTTCAGCCGATTTGGTGAACTCGGCGTTGCGGGTGGCATCCTGGAGCAGGAGATAGCCCATGATTATGTTGCCGGCCATCTCTACCATGCGGCGCGCCATGAAATCAGTCATTGACTGATCTTTTGCTTCAAGCACGGTGTTGACTGCTGTCTCGTATTTTGCGGTCATGGCTATGAGGCTTTCGCGCAGAGGTTTGAGCGCTTCAGTCACTTCGCGTGATTCGTAGTCGCGGATGAGACTCAGATAGGTGCCGGTGGTCACGTGGCGGATAGCGGCCACAACCTGAAGCTGGGTGGTTCCTTCATAGATCGAGGTGATGCGGGCATCGCGATAGACGCGTTCGCATGCGTAGTCTTTCATGAAGCCGGAACCGCCGTGGATCTGGATGCAGTCGTAGGCGTTCTGATTGCAATATTCGCTGCCGAGGCCTTTGACAAGCGGAGTGCATGCGTCGGCGAGCTTGGAATACTGTTTCATTTCCTTGCGCTCTTCCGGAGTCAGGCTGCGTTCTTTTGCGATATCCTCGTAGATCTTGTAGATGTCAACGAAGCGGGATGTCTCGTAGAGAAGTGCGCGTGAGGCGTCAAGCTTGGCTTTCATCACGGCAAGCATTTCATAGACGGCAGGGAATTCGATGATTGCCTTGCCGAACTGCTTGCGGTCCTTCGCGTAGGCGAGTGCTTCACGATAGGCGCGTTCGCTGACTCCGACTGACTGGGCGGCGATGCCGAGACGGGCGCCGTTCATCAGAGCCATCACATATTTGATCAGACCGAGACGACGTGAGCCGCAGAGTTCGGCCTTTGCATTCTTGTACACAAGCTCACAAGTGGGAGAGCCTTTGATACCCATTTTGTTCTCGATGCGACGAACGGTCACGCCGCCGTCACGCTTGTCGTAGATGAACATCGAGAGACCACGGCCGTCGCGGGTGCCTTCCTCAGAGCGCGCGAGTACGAGATGGATGTCGCTGTCGCCGTTGGTGATGAAGCGTTTCACTCCGTTGAGGCGCCAGGTGCCGTCAGGCTGTTCGGTAGCTTTCAGCATGACTGACTGGAGGTCAGAACCGGCATCGGGCTCGGTGAGGTCCATAGACATTGTCTCTCCCTGGCATACACGGGGGATGAAACGGTCTTTCTGCTCGTCGGAAGCGAATTCATAGATTGTTTCGGCGCAGTCCTGAAGACCCCAGAGATTCTCGAATCCGGTGTCGGCACGGCTGACGATGTCGGCGGCCATGATGTAGGGGGTGATGGGGAAGTTGAGACCTCCCAGACGGCGGGGCATCGACATGCCCATAAGGCCGGCCTTGCGGCAAAGTTCAAGATTCTGCTTGGTGCCGTCGGCATATTCGACATGACCGTCAACAACTTTCGGACCCTGGTGGTCAACATCTTCGGCGTTGTCGGCGATAGTTGTGCCGCAAATCTCGCCTACGACTTCGAGAACCTTGTCGTAGGAGTCCATGGCATCCTCGAAGTCAAGAGGTGCATAGTCGTATTTTTCTGCGTCAGTGAAGTCGCGTTCTTTGAGCGCAACGATTTTTTGCATCAGGGGATGAGTCAGGTGATGCTTCAAATCGGGATTGTCTGTATAAAAGTTAGCCATGGCTGATGTTACTTGGAGTTCTTTTTGTAATACTTGATGAGTTTCGGAACGATATCTTCCACATTGCCGGTGATGACAAAGTCGGCGATCGTGTTGATGGGTGCGTCCGGATCATTGTTGATCGAAATGATGATGGAGCTGTCCTGCATGCCGGCGATGTGCTGGATCTGGCCCGAGATACCGCATGCGATGTAGAGTTTCGGACGAACTGTCACACCTGTCTGGCCTATCTGGCGTGCGTGTTCGGCGAAGCCGGCATCGACAGCTGCGCGTGATGCGCCGACTTCTCCGCCAAGAGTCTCGGCAAGCTGATAGAGCAGATCGAAGTTTTCGCGCGAGCCCATGCCGTAGCCGCCGGCAACGATGATCGGGGCGCCTTTGATGTTGATCTTGGACTTCTCTATATGACGGTCGATGATCTCGACGACGAAATCCTCTGGTTTCACATATTTGGAAGCTTCAAGCTCAATTACTTCGCCTTTGTGGTTTTCATCGAAAATCTCCTTCTTCATGACGCCTTCGCGCACGGTTGCCATCTGGGGACGGCAGTCGGGATTGACGATCGTTGCCACGATATTGCCGCCGAAGGCGGGACGGATCTGATAGAGCAGGTCGGTATATTCTTTTCCGGTCTTGGGATCCTTGTGGTCACCGATTTCAAGCGAAGTACAGTCTGCGGTAAGACCGCTGTGGAGGCATGAAGAGACACGGGGACCGAGGTCACGGCCAATACAAGTAGCGCCCATAAGGCAGATCTGCGGTTTGATTTCGCGGAAAAGATTTATGAGCACTGCGGCATGGGGATTTGAAGTGTAGGGATAGAGGCGTTTGTCGGAGACTTTATAGACGGTGTCAACTCCGTAGGGGAAGAGCTGTTTTTCTATTCCGTCCAGATTGTCGCCTATGACAATGGCTTCAAGCTTGACGCCGAGTTTCGAGGCGAGCTGGCGTCCTTTGGTGAGAAGCTCAAGGCTGACGTCGGCTATGCGGCCTTCGTCATACTCGCAATAAACTATAAGGTTGTTGTTGTCAGTCATGATTGAAAATTGGTGTGAGAGGTGATTAACCGATTGTATGGTTTGCGATGAGCTCCCGGATGAGATCTTCTATCTGTTGGTCGTTGTTTTCGATGCAGCGGCTTTCCTTTGCAGTGAAGACGACGTTTTCGATAGCCTTTACTTTTGTGGGGGAGCCGGGAAGTCCGATCTGTTCGGGATCAGCCTCCACGTAAGCAGCGCTCCATTCGGGAATATTGAGATATTCGCGCTTTTCGAGAAGAGCCTGACGATCTTCGCTCAGTTTGGCTTTCTCGGATGTGGAGGCGGCGTATTTGTATTTCTGCAGACGCATTGCATTGCGCGGACGGCATTCGGCAGCCGATCCGTTGACGGTCACAACGCAGGGGAGCGGCGAGCGCAATGTCTCGACTCCGTTTTCAAGACGTCGTTTAACGGTGATGTTTTCAGGAGTGATATCGAGGATTTCTTCTGCATAGGTGATCTGCGGCAGACCGAGCTTTTCGGCAATCTGCGGGCCAACCTGCGCGGTATCGCCGTCGATGGCCTGCCGTCCGCCGAGGATAAGGTCGTATTTACCGAATTTGTTGACAGCGCGTGCCAGAGAATAAGAAGTAGCCAGTGTGTCAGCACCACCGAGCACGCGGTCGGTGAGTACAATTCCGGCGTCAGCGCCACGATACATAGCTTCACGAATCACTTCGGCGGCACGTGGCAATCCCATGGTAAGAATCGTTACGGTAGTGCCCGGATTAGCATCTTTGATGCGGAGGGCCTGTTCGAGAGCGTTGAGGTCTTCGGGATTGAAGATGGCCGGAAGGGCGGCGCGGTTGATTGTCCCGTCCTCTTTCATCGCATCTTTGCCCACATTGCGGGTGTCAGGCACCTGCTTGGCGAGCACAATGATGTTATAACTCATAAGATTATAAATTATGGATGGTTAAGTGTAATTTGATCGGTTGACAGAGGCTTAGTCCCTGATAACGCGGATTTAGCTCCACAAAGGTACACAATTCTGCGCAAATGAGCAAACGGATTAAAACACAACTGCACACAACGAGCCGTTGTGTGCAGTTTTCGGTGGTAAATATTTGGTTTTTAGATTTAAATAAAGTTAACGGAGGTCAATCATGGGAGGTTCCGTCAAAACAATGGGTGCATATACGGCATTTGGGGAGGCCGATTGCATTGACCATGTTTTCGATGGAGCTGAATTTGAGTGTTGTCAGTCCGAGTTCCTTGCGGATCTCTTCGACCATCCTGTTATAGCGTTCCGAGCCGTAGGTCGCGTACTCGTCAAGATGAGCCTCGTGGTCTCCTTCCAGTCGTTTGATCACTCTGCGGGTTATGAGCTCCATCTCTGTCTTGGAGGCAGTGAAGTTAAGGAAGGTGCAGGGATAGATGAGAGGGGGACATGAGATGCGCATGTGGATCTCTTTGATTCCGGCCTCGAACATGTCCTTGACATTGTCGCGGAGCTGGGTGCCGCGTACAATTGAGTCGTCGCAGAATATGACTTTCTTTCCGTCAAGCAGCGCTTTGTTGGCGATAAGTTTCATTTTGGCGACGAGTTCACGCCGTTCCTGCGTGCTCGGAGTGAAACTGCGGGGCCATGTCGGAGTGTATTTTACTATTCCGCGCAGATAGGGGACGTTCTTTCCCTGGGCATAACCCAGAGCCATGCCTATTCCGGAGTCGGGGATAGCGCTGACGAAATCAACTTCGGCATCATCTTCCCTGGCCATATCGTAGCCGTCCTTGTATCTCATGCGGTCAACATTACAGCCTTCGTATGAGCAGACGGGGTAGCCGTAGTAGGTCCAGAGAAAAGAGCATATCTGCATCTCTTTGCCGGGAGCCTGAAGCTGTTTGATTCCGTCGGGAGTGATTTCAACTATTTCGTCGGGCCCGAGTTCATAGCACTGTTCGTAGTCGAGATTCGGGAAAGAACATGATTCCGATGAGATTGCGTAAGCCCCTTCTTTTTTCGCCACGAGCACAGGAGTGCGTCCGTAGCGGTCACGTGCAGCGATTATGCGGTCCTCGCATAGCAGAAGCATCGAGCATGATCCTTTCAGGTGGTCATAGACATTGCGGATTCCGCTGACAATGTCTTTACCTTCGCTGATGAGCGATGAGATCATTTCGGTAGGGTTGATGATGTCATAGCTGTGTTCGCAGAAATGATGGCCTTTAGCAAGCATCTTTTTCTCGAGATCGGAGATGTTGTTGATGCGTGCCACTGTCACTATCGCGAATTTGCCGAGATGACAGTTGACTATGATAGGCTGTGCGTCAGTGTCGGAAATGACTCCTATTCCTGAGTTGCCGGTGAACTCGTGGAGTTCGTCCTGGAATTTAGTGCGGAAATAAGTGCTTTCGATGTTGTGAATGGAACGGGTGAAAATGCCGTCCTTGACTGTGACCATTCCGGCACGTTTGGTGCCCATGTGGCTGTTGTAGTCAGTTCCGTAGAACAGGTCGTCGATACATTTGTGTTTGGCTGTTACGCCGAAAAAACCGCCCATAGGGAATATCTATTATAGTTTTTGATAAATGATTAGCGGGAGACATGTTTGAGAAAAAATCCCTTACATGCTCCCGCGGTTACGTTTCACTATTATTGTTTCTTTTCAGTGTGCTGTTCTATCCAGCGTCTGGCATTAATGAATGCGTCAATCCAAGGCGTCACGTCGTCACGTCTGTGAGATGCAGGATAATGCGCGCACTGCCAGGGGAAGATGGCTCTTTCCAGATGGGGCATCATTGCGAGATGTCGTCCGTCGGCGCTGCAGAGGCCGGCAACCGCACCGCGCGAACCGTTGGGGTTGCCCGGATAGGAGTTGTAGGAGTATTTGAGAACTACATTATAGTCTTTAAGGGGCATGGGCAACTGGAAACGGCCCTCGCCGTGGGCCACCCATATACCGGTCTTCAGTCCGGCAAGGGGACCGAACATGACGGAGTTGTTCTCGGGGATAGTCACGCCAACATACTGAGATTCGAACTTGTGGCTGATATTGTGTTCCATTGTGGCCTTTTTAGGCATATCGGGACATATCAGATTGAGTTCCATCATGAGCTGACATCCGTTGCAGACACCAAGCGAAAGGGTGTCTTTGCGGTCATAGAAACGCCGGAGAGTCTGGCGCGCTTTTTCATTCCAAAGGAAACCTCCGGCCCAGCCTTTGGCGGAGCCAAGCACGTCGGAGTTGGAGAACCCACCGCAGAACACGATCATGTTCACATCGTCAAGCGTCTCTCGGCCGCTCATGAGGTCGGTCATGTGGACATCCTTGACATCGAATCCGGCGAGATAGAGCGAATAGGCCATTTCGCGGTCGCCGTTAATACCTTTTTCGCGGATGATGGCTGCACGCACACCGGTAGTGCCGTGGTTGCCGTTTTTGAGCCCGCGTGAAGCAAGCGATCCGTCAAAGCCCTTAGGCAGGCGATAGCGCAGCGGCTGACGTATGTAGTTCTCGAAACGCATGCGCGCGCATTCTTCGCCGCTCTGCACTGAATCGAGAAGATATGACGAGCGGAACCAGACATCGCGTATATGGTCGATGCCTATCAGACGTTCGCTTCCCTTGTGGTTGATCATAAGCGCCCTTTCGTCAGTCGGACGACCGATGAGACGGAAATCCGTTCCGGCCGCTGCAAGAAGTCGTTCGGCCGCTTCCGCTTTGTTTTCAGCGACTTGAATGACAATCGCAGGATTCTCGGCGAACAGAATCTTGACGAGGTCTTCCTCTCCTTTTTCAACGAAAGCGTCAGTTGACAGTTCGATACCTCCGTTGACATTTCCGAAAGTCATTTCCAGAAGAGTGGTGACAAGACCGCCGGCCGAGACGTCGTGCATTGCAAGCAGTGAGCCTCTTTTGACAAGCTGCTGCACGGCATTGAATGCGTTTTTGAATCGGTCGGCATCGGCAACAGTCGGCGCTTCGTCACCGAGGCGGTTGAGAGACTGCGCGAGTGCTGATCCGCCCAATGACAGAGCGGTTGAAGAGAAGTCTATATAATAAAGGCGCGATGATACAGCGGAAAGCACCGGACTGACAGTCTTGCGGACATCGCTGACTTCTCCGGCAGCGGAGATTATGACGGTTCCGGGAGCGAACACTTTGTCATCGCCATATTTCTGAGTCATGGACAGGGAGTCCTTCCCGGTAGGAATGTTGATTCCGAGCGCGCAAGCGAAATCGCTGCATGCCTCCACGGCCTTGTAGAGCGCAGCGTCCTCTCCGGCGTTTTTGCACGGCCACATCCAGTTGGCGCTCAGCGATACGCTCTTCAGCCCTTCCGCAAGCGGAGCTCCTGCGATGTTGGTCAGCGCTTCCGCCACAGCCATGACTGAGCCTCGGGCCGAGTCAATGAGGGCAACCTGAGGTGCATGGCCTATAGAAGTGGCGATACCTTCTTTGCCGCGATAGTCCAGAGCGACCACTCCGCAGTCGGAGAGCGGGAGCTGGATCTCGCCCTGACATTGCTGACGGGCGATTTTTCCTGTCACCGAACGGTCAACCTTGTTGGTCAGCCAGTCCTTGCATGCCACAGCCTCAAGGCTGAGTACATCGCGCAGATAGTTTTCTATTTCAGCCTCGTCGGTGCTGACGGGGAGATATTCTATTTTGACGGTGGAGTCTTTCATCACTGTCTTCGGAGAATTTCCGAACATATCGGCCATGGCCAGATTGATAGGTTTGACTCCGTCCTTGCGTTCGAACACAAAACGGTCATCGCCGGTAGTTTCACCGACAACATACATAGGCGCACGTTCGCGGTCGGCGATACGCTTGACATATTCGATATGCTGCTCGTCGATAACGAATCCCATGCGTTCCTGGCTTTCGTTTCCAACGATTTCCTTTGCCGAGAGAGTAGGGTCGCCGACAGGCAGCGCGTCAAGCTCTATTTTTCCGCCGGTCTCCTCAACAAGCTCCGACAGAGCGTTGAGATGGCCGCCGGCTCCATGGTCGTGGATGGAGACGATAGGATTCTCCTCGGCCTCGGCCAGCGCGCGGATCACGTTGCTGACACGTTTCTGCATCTCGGGGTTGGCACGCTGTACGGCGTTGAGTTCTATGGAGTTGTCATATTGTCCGGTCTCTACGGAAGAAACCGCTCCGCCGCCCATGCCGATGCGGTAGTTGTCGCCACCCATTACCACAACTTTCTCTCCGGGTTCGGGCGTTCCTTTGATCGCGTCTTTTTTAGCTGCGAATCCAACGCCGCCGGCAAGCATTATGACCTTGTCGTAGGCGTAGAGACGGCCGTTTTCATCGTGCTCGAACGTCAGCAGCGAACCGCAGATCAGTGGCTGACCGAATTTGTTTCCGAAATCCGATGCTCCGTTTGAAGCCTTTATGAGGATGTCGCAAGGTGTCTGATAGAGCCATACTCGCGGATTGCACATGAGTTCCCAGCGGTGATCGGGGCTCATGCGGGGATAGGAAGTCATATAGACGGCCGTTCCGGCAATCGGAAGCGATGCACGGCCTCCGCCGAGTCTGTCGCGGATTTCTCCGCCGGTTCCTGTGGCGGCTCCGTTGAACGGCTCAACTGTTGTAGGAAAATTGTGGGTTTCCGCTTTGAGAGATATGACGGTGTCGATGGGGCGCACGTCAAACATGTCGGGCCGGTCGGGATTTTTCGGCGCAAACTGCTCGACACGCGGGCCCTTGACGAAGGCCACATTGTCTTTATAGGCCGATACGAGTCCGTTGGGGTTTTCCTGCGAGGTCTTTTTTATGAGTTTGAACAAAGAAAGGGGCTTTTCCTCTCCGTCTATTATGAAAGTGCCGTTGAAAATTTTATGACGGCAATGCTCGGAATTGACCTGGGAGAAACCGAAAACTTCGCTGTCGGTCAGCGGACGGCCGAGTTTGTCCGCGAGACCACGGAGATACTGTTCCTCATCCTCGCTCAGGGCGAGGCCTTCTGAACGGTTATATTCCGATATGTCGTCGATATAGACGATTGGTTCCGGCTCGCGGGATATGTCGAACACTTTGGAGTTCAGTCCGTCATAAAGACGTTCGAGCATCCTGTCATAACGGGGCTCCTCGTCTCGAGTCAGGCGGAATCGCTCTATGCGCGTGATACCTTGAAGACCCATGTTCTGGGTTATCTCCACGGCGTTTGTGCTCCAGGGAGTGATCATCTCTTTACGCGGGCCGATAAAACGCCCTTTCACTGAAGTTGATGCCAAAGGTCTGGCGCCTCCGAAGAGCCATGTGAGTTTCTCCTTTTCCTGTTCGGAAAATTTGTGGGTTGACTCAACAGCTATTACTTCAGAAGTTCCTTTCTTGAAATAAATTACCATAAGGGTTGGGAACGGTTGTTGTCTGTGAAGTGATTGGATTTGACTTCTATTGAGTGAGAGAAAGTGCAAAATTACTAAATTTTGCGATTAACTGCAATAATAGTCCCCACTCTTTTTGAAAAGAATTTCCTTAATTCTGTCGGAATTTTTTCCGAGTGCATCCGTCGGAATTATGAGAGGATAGCCAAGACGGGACGTCTCTAAAACCAACTGGCGCCCTGTCACCGAAATTTTGTCTATCGAGTCACAATCTATGCTGATCGGGCGGGGAGGGGTGTTTTCCTCGTCGGCGCTGACATAGGTTATTGTCATATCCCAGTGCTCCGTGTTTTCGCATGTATCGATTCGGAATGTGACATATTTCGGTGAAAGCGCTTTTTGCGCCTCCCGGGTCAGGAGGCGCGAAAAGTAGATGTAGGTTATCAGTCCCGGAGCTATGAGAAACAGGATTATGAGAGCCACGAAGGCCCAGCGTATATCCCAAAGAGCCGCAATCAGGCAGCCGGTCAAAGGGATGATTATGATCAGGAGCAGACGGAAAATCACCGAGCGGGCTATGTAACGCAGATAAACCGAGGGAGTTATCCGGAAACACTCCGTGGTGACCTCTATTTCCTCCATCAGTCAGAAAGTTTGTGGATCACGAGACCGGAACGGAGTTTAGGTTCGAACCATGTGGTTTTCGGCGGCATTATGTTGCCTGAATCGGCTATATCCATGAGCTGCTTCATTGTGACGGGATAGAGGGCGAGGGCCATGGCCATTTCGCCGGAGTCAACCCTGCGTTTGAGCTCTTTCAGTCCGCGTATTCCCCCCACAAAGTCTATTCTCTTGTCAGTGCGCAGATTCTTTATGCCGAGAATGTCGTGGAGAATCAGATTGGAAGAGACGGTTACGTCAAGCACACCTATGGGATCAGTGTCATCGTAGCGCCCCTCTTTTGCAGTCAGAGAGTACCATCGGCCATCAAGGTATAGCGAGAAGTTATGCAAGCCGCCGGGATGGTAGATTTCCTCACCTTTGTCAGTCACAGTGAAATTCTCGGCGAGAGCTTCGAGGAACTGTTGTGGAGAAAGTCCGTTGAGATCCTTGACAACGCGGTTATAGTCGATGATCTTCAGGTGGGAGGCGGGAAAAGCTACCGCAAGGAAATAGTTGTATTCTTCCTCTCCCGTGTGGTCCGGATTGGATTTCGCTTTTTCATTCCCTACGAGGGCGGCCGCCGCAGTGCGGTGATGGCCGTCGGCAATATACAGCGACGGCATCGCAGCAAACTGTTCGGTTATGGTTGCGATCTGTTGCGGGGAATCGATGACCCAGAAATGGTGGCCGAATCCGTCGGGTGCCACGAAATCATATTCCGGCTCTCCTTCTGCGACGGACTTGATTATCTCTTCGAGAACATCATTGTCGGGAAAGGCGAAAAACACCGGCTCCACATTCGCGTCGTTGACGCGGACATGTTTCATGCGGTCTTCCTCTTTGTCGGCGCGTGTAAGCTCGTGCTTCTTGATGCGTCCCTCCATGTAGTCATCGACGTTCGCGGCTACGACGAACCCATATTGTGTACGGCCGTCCATCGTCTGGGCGTAGAGATAATAGACCGGCTCCGAGTCCTGTTTAAGCCAGCCTTGCTGCTGAAACATGTCGAAATTCTCGCGTGCCTTGTCATAGACCCGGGGATCGTGCTCGTCAGTTCCCGGCTCGAAATCGATTTCGGGCTTTATGATATGGTAGAGCGAACGCGGATTTCCTTCGGCTTCTTTACGGGCTTCAGAGGAGTTGAGCACGTCGTAGGGCCGCGATGCGACCTCGGTCACTAATTCGCGCGGGGGTCGCAATCCTTTGAATGGACGGATTTTTGCCATGGTATCTGTTTTTTTAGATTTACGGTATGAATTGTGTTTTATTTTCCGGTTGTTTCCTGGAGCGGGGACTGGCGCAGAATTGTCTGTTCGCGGTCGGGACCTATCGATACGATGGTGATGGGGGTCGCCAGCTCTCTTTCAAGGAATGTGATGTAGTCGATGAACTCTTTGGGGAATTCCGTTGTGGATTTCATGCCTGTCATGTCGGTTTTCCAGCCGGGAAGTTCGGCATATATCGGTTCTATAGTCTCTTCTTCTATGGAGAAGGGGAAATCGGTAATGGTCTCGCCCTGCACTTTGTAGGCCACACATGCCTTGATCGTGTCGAAATCGTCAAGGACATCGCTCTTCATCATGATAAGCTGTGTGACGCCGTTGATCATTATTGCGTAGCGCAGAGCGACGAGGTCAATCCAGCCGCAGCGGCGTTCGCGGCCCGTGACTGCTCCATATTCGTGACCCTTGTCACGCATCTCCTTGCCTGTCTCGTCGAAAAGTTCCGTCGGGAAGGGACCGCTGCCCACACGGGTGCAATAAGCTTTGAAGATGCCGAATACTTCGCCGATTTTGTTAGGAGCGACTCCGAGACCGGAGCATGCGCCGGCCGTGATCGTATTGGAAGAAGTGACGAAAGGATATGAGCCGAAATCAATGTCGAGCATGGTTCCCTGCGCGCCTTCGCAGAGTACTGATTTGCCCTCTTTGAGGCAGCGGTTGATGTAGTGTTCCGAGTCGATGATGTCGAAAGTGAGCAGATAGTCTATCGCTTCCATCCAACGTTTTTCGAGTTCCGTTATGTCAGGATCTTCGCCCATGGCATGCAGCTGAGCCAGATGACGGTTGCGGGCGGCCGTATATTTTTCATTGAAATTATGGAGAGTGTCGCCCAGGCGCAGGCCGTTGCGTGAAATCTTGTCGGTGTATGTCGGGCCGATACCTTTTCCTGTAGTGCCTATCTTAGCGCCTCCTTTTGCGTGTTCGTTGGCGGCGTCAAGCAGTCGGTGGGTAGGCATGATCAGGTGTACTTTCTTGGAAATCTTAAGTATCGAACGCAGATCGACTCCCGAACGCTCGAGGCTTTCGGCTTCTTCGCGGAAAAGAACGGGATCGAGAACCACACCGTTGCCTATTATATTTATCTGTCCGTGCTGGAATATGCCTGACGGTATGGAACGGAGAACATATTTCTTTCCTTCGAATTCGAGGGTGTGACCGGCGTTGGGTCCTCCCTGGAAACGTGCAACGACGTCATAGCGCGGTGTAAGTACGTCAACAACTTTACCTTTACCTTCGTCGCCCCACTGGAGGCCGAGCAATACATCTACTTTCATACTCTTTATTTTTCTGATTTTGTATATTGTGTGATATTTTGTTTATTTTTTCCTGACAGTATTTTTCTTCTTTGACCTCAGACGGCGCATACAGGCGGCACAAGTGCCATAGACATTCAGATCGGCATACGCCGGATGAAAGCCGGCGAAATGACGCGAGGCGAGTATTTCGTCTATTTCAGGCTCCTTAATCTCTTTTACCTTACCGCAAGTCGTGCAGACAATATGGTAATGGCGCGACACATTGGCAATTTTTTCATATTGCGGCGACTGGGAGCCGAATGTGTGGCGACGCACCAGACCGGCGTCGATCAGGAGCTCTATGGTATTATAGACTGTCGCCCGGCTCACGTGATAGCCGTCATTCTCAAGAAGGGAATGGAGCGTGTCGATTGAAAAATGCGAGGCCGTCTCGAACACTTTAGCAAGAATAGCATAGCGTTCGGGTGTCTTACGCAATTTTCTCGACGTCATATATTGCGTAAAAGCTGTGGCGGCTGCGGCCTTTGCCTTTTCATCGGTCATACTTCGGGCAAAGGTAGCAAATAAATTCCATAATATCCAACAATTTTTAACCAATTATGATAGTCGTTGTTGGAATCCGTCTGACTCTGTCGGGCGGAAAGATTGGTCCGTTACTTCTGATTGATGGAATCCATCAGTTTGACAGCATCGATATATTGGGCAATCCCTTCAGCAACTTTCTTGGCGTCGCGCATAGCGTGGACCACCGTTGCAGGCCGGTTTGTGACATCTCCTCCGGCGAAAACGCCTTTGCGTGTGCTCATGCCGTAAGGGAAATCGCGGGTGATGACGTAGCCTTTCTCATCGACTTCGATCCCTTTGGTGGTGGAGACTATTCTCGAGGCCGGCGAAGATCCGACAGCCATTATAACCCAGTGGATGGGACGGCGTTCTTCGCCATTTTCCGTCATGACGGTTATGGACCTGAGCCGATTTCCTTCACTCCCTTCGATGCCGGTTATCGAACTGTTCCACAAAAATTTAACTCCTTCTTTAAGCGCGTCTTCATATTCGGAATTCAGGGCTGTCATCTGTTCGCGGCCTTTGTGGTAGATGATGGTCACCTCCGACGCTCCCATGCGCAAAGCCGTGCGTGCGGCGTCTATACCAGTGTTGCCGCAGCCAATGACCGCCACTTTGTCTCCTTCCGAAACGACAACTTCATTGCGTGAGACGCTGCCGTTGTTATAGAGATTGACTCTTCTCAGAAACCATATTGCCTGACGCACTCCGGGATGGTGTATGCCCGGAATATCAAGTTTTTTCGGACGGCCGGTGCCCGTGCCGATAAAAATGGCGTCAAATTCCTGGTTGAAAATATCATCGACAGTGAGATCTTTGCCGATTGTGACATTGGTGTGGAACGTCACGCCGAGATTCTTTATTTTCTTTATTTCATGTCTGACCACTTCCTTCGGCAATCTGTATTCGGGAATTCCGAACATAAGGACGCCTCCGGGTTCGGGAGACATTTCGAAAATCTCTACGGCGAAGCCCTGTCGGGAAAGGTCGCCGGCAATTGTGAGACCGGCCGGACCGCTGCCTATAACGGCCACTTTTCCTCTCGTTTTTTCCGGTATGTTTTCATGCCTCCATCCGGCCTCGCAGTCAAAGTCGGCAAGAAAACGCTCGAGTTTTCCTATGTGGACAGGCTCTCCTTTCTTCCCGAGCACGCAATTGCCCTCGCACTGGCGTTCGTGGGCGCAGACGCGGCCGCATACCGCCGGAAGATTACTTCGAGTATTTATTATTTCCATCGCGTTTCCGAAGTTACCTTTTGAAAGCTCTTCGATCCAGAGAGGTATGTCGTTGCTGATCGGGCAGCCTTTTTTACATCCCGGCACTTTGCACTGGAGGCATCTCTGCGCTTCCTTGATAGCTTCCGCTATAGAGTATTGTTCAGATATCTCTTTGAATTCTTCAACCATATTTTAATTGTGATTTAGGTCGTGTTTAATTATCGCTTGCAAAGTTAGAACTTTTTTCTATAGAATTGGTTAAAAAATCCATAAAATAGCCATATACTTCCAATTCCCAATCCGTCTGATTTCCCCCATCCGTCCAATCAATGCGGTTGAGTTAAGTTGAATTGTCATATTTGGCTAATACATCCTGACAGCTCATGCTGTGCCTTGTAAAAAACTAAAAATCCATTGCAGAAGGTCTGCAATGGATTTTTTAGAGGGTTCAGGCAAACTCCGCCTCAGAAGAGACTCCAGCTGACAGTAAGACCGGCCATGACAATCGATACCATAGACATGAGTTTGATTAGAATGTTGAGACTCGGGCCCGAGGTGTCCTTGAAAGGATCACCGACTGTGTCGCCGACAACGGTGGCTTTATGCACATCGCTGCCTTTGCCGCCGAAGTTACCTTCTTCGATGTATTTTTTCGCATTATCCCATGCACCGCCGGCATTTGCCATGAACACTGCAAGGACGAAGCCTGCTGAAAGACCTCCGACAAGCAGTCCGATGACGCCGGGGACTCCGAAAATCAGACCGGTGACTATCGGAACTATTATGGCGAGAACCGAGGGGAACACCATTTCGCGCTGTGCGCCGCGGGTGGAGATCTGTACGCAGCGTGCATAATCCGGTTCGGCTTCCCCGGTCAGGATTCCTTTGATTGTCCGGAACTGGCGGCGCACTTCATCGACCATGTGGCCTGCGGCGCGACCTACGGCATTCATTGTAAGTCCACAGAAGAGGAATGCCATCATGGCTCCGATGAACATGCCCGACAGAACTTTAGGGCTCATCAGATTCACCTCATAGAAGGCCATGAAATCTGTGAATGTGGCTTCATGAATGGGAATGGCTCTGTCACCTATCTGGATCATGGTTTCACCGAGGCGAGTCAGGCCGATTCTGATTTCTTCTATATAGGAGGCAAGCAATGCAAGTCCTGTCAGAGCGGCTGAACCGATGGCAAAACCCTTTCCGGTGGCGGCTGTTGTGTTGCCGAGTGAGTCGAGTGCGTCAGTGCGATGGCGAACTTCTTCTCCGAGTTCACTCATTTCGGCGTTTCCACCGGCATTGTCGGCGATTGGACCGTATGCGTCCGTAGCGAGTGTTATCCCGAGCGTGGAGAGCATTCCGACGGCCGCGATGCCTATTCCGTACAGTCCCATCGCAACGTTGGAGAAATCGAAGCCGGAGGCGAACCAGTAGGAGAGTATGATTCCGGCTACTACGGCGATGACCGGTATGGCCGTAGAGATCATTCCGAGACCAACACCGGAAATAATGACGGTAGCCGGTCCGGTCTGGCCGCTTTCAGCCAGTTTCTTTGTCGGTTTGTATGACTGGGATGTATAATATTCCGTGGCGCGCCCGATCACGATACCTACGAGCAATCCAACCACTACCGAGCAGCCGATGAGAGCCCAGTTGTCAAGTTGAAGTATCCAGAGGATAAGGAATGTCGCGCCCACTATCAGCGCGGAACTCAGATTGGTTCCTACGGAGAGCGAATTCAGCAGATCTTTCATGGTGGCATTTTCTTTTGTGCGGACACAGAAAATACCTATGATGGAAAGCAGAATGCCAACCGCAGCGATCAGCATCGGAGCCATAACGGCTTTAAGCTGCATCTCGGGATCGCCCTTGAGCAGATAAGCGGCCGCTCCAAGCGCGGAAGTGGCGAGTATGGAACCGCAGTATGATTCGTAAAGGTCGGCACCCATGCCGGCCACGTCGCCTACATTGTCGCCTACGTTGTCGGCTATCGTTGCAGGATTACGCGGATCGTCCTCGGGAATACCGGCTTCGACCTTGCCGACGAGATCGGCGCCAACATCGGCAGCCTTGGTATAGATTCCGCCGCCGACACGGGCGAACAGTGCCTGAGTGCTGGCTCCCATTCCAAACGTAAGCATCGTTGTGGTGATCATGCACATTTTTTCGAGTTCCGAGGTGTTATCGACGAAAAGTTGCAGGATCACGTACCAGAACGAAATGTCGAACAGTCCGAGGCCCACGACGACGAGTCCCATTACCGCTCCTGAACGGAAAGCGATACGGAGCCCTGCGTTAAGCGACGAACGGGCTGCGTTGGCGGTGCGCGCCGAGGCATAGGTGGCGGTCTTCATGCCGAGAAAGCCGGCGAGACCGCTGAAGAAACCGCCCGTGAGGAAAGCCACGGGGACCCATGCGTTTTGAAGTTGGAATCCGTATGCCATTATGGCGAAAAGGATCACAAGACAGAGGAAAACGATGGAAACGATTTTGTACTGCTGGCGGAGATACGACATGGCGCCTTGACGCACGTAGGATGCGATCTTCGCCATCTGCGGGGTACCTTCGCTCTCCTTTTTCATCCTGACGTAGAAAAACCAGGCCAGGACAAGGGCTATCACCGAGGAAACGGGAACAAGCCAGAATAAAGAGTCGGTCATGATATGATTGGGGTTAAAAAGGGGTTAATAATGTGATACGCAAATGTACGCAGTTTTTTTATTTGCATTTTAATCACACTCCCGTAATTTCAGCCCGGTTCACATTAATTAAGACGTTCCATGACTTTCTGCATCTTTAGGCGGATCTTGTCATTACACAGATTTCCTATTGAGCCCGGATGAGTGTGGTGGACTGAACGGTTGGGCTTGTATTCGCCGTGTTGAACTTGCATGCCGACAGTCTTGTAGGCTTCTCTGAACGGAACGCCCGACAACGCGAGACGGTTGACGTCCTCGACGGTGAACAGATAGTCATATCGCGGATCGTCTATTATATCGCGGTTAACCCGGATATGTTCCAGCATGAAGGTACACATGTCAAGGCAATCCTTAATCTCCGTAGTCGCAGGGAACACTATGTCTTTGAGAAGCTGCAGATCACGGTTATAGCCAAGAGGAAGGTTGGCGGTAAGCAGGTTGATTTCATTGACAACAGACTGAAGACGGTTACATTTGCCACGCATTATCTCGAACACGTCGGGATTCTTCTTATGCGGCATTATGCTTGAGCCGGTAGTGTATTCGTCGGGAAACGATATGAATCCGAAATTCTGACACATGAACATGCAGACGTCCATCGCGAAGTGTCCGAGGGTGGAGGCTATCGATCCGATGGCCATCGCTACGGCCCTCTCGGTCTTTCCACGGCTCATCTGCGCGGCCACTACATTGTAGTGCATAGTGGCGAAATGGAGCTCCCGGGTGGTCATCTCTCTGTCCAGCGGGAAGGAGGAGCCGTAGCCTGCAGCAGATCCGAGAGGATTCTGGTTAGCTATGTTATAGGCTGCGACGAGCATTTCCATGTCATCGACGAGGCTTTCGGCGTATGCTCCGAACCACAGTCCGAAAGATGAAGGCATTGCGACCTGCAGATGGGTGTAGCCCGGCATGAGTACATCCTTGTACTGCTCGCTCAGACGCTGGAACGATTCGAAAGTGTTGTTGACGGATGCCGCTATGGTTTTCAGTTCATCGCGCATGAAAAGCTTCAGATCGACAAGTACCTGGTCATTGCGCGATCGCCCGGAATGGATTTTCTTGCCTATGTCGCCGAGACGGTCCGTAAGCATGAATTCAACCTGGGAGTGAACATCCTCAATCCCTTCCTCAATGCGGAAGTCGCCGTTTTCTATCACTTCAGCAATCCTCCGGAGCTCCGCGGTGAGTTTTTCGAGTTCATCTGCGGTCAGGAGACCGATGCTTTCAAGCATTTTTATATGGGCGAGAGATCCTTGTACGTCGTAGCGGGCAAGGCGCAGATCAAGCTCACGGTCGTTGCCCACCGTGAACCGTTCAATCATTTTATCGGGCTCGAAGTCTTTGCTCCAGAGTTTGGAAGGTTTCATAAGATTGTATTTAAATTGTTGAGGAAATTGCTGTAAATCTCTATTGCTGATTCTATTTCAGAAATCAGAATGTATTCGTCGGCGCTATGGCTGCGGGCCGAATCGCCGGGCCCCATTTTTAAAGAAGGGAATGCCGACATCTGCGACATGTCGGAGGTCGTCGGAGATACAAAAGGAGTGCCTCCGCTCATTGTCGCGGCCTTCACCAGAGGATGATCGCGGTCAATGACGGATGCTCTGACGCGAGTAGAACGTGGCGTGACGTCGGCCTCTACATGTTCGCGGAGAATCGCCACTGTCTCCTCGTTGGAATACGCGTCTGTCGTTCGTATATCGACGACCCAGCGACACTCTTCGGGGATGACGTTGTGCTGGCGCCCCGCTTCGATCTGCGTTACCTGTATGCCTATAGGGCCGAGCACTTCACTTTCGCGAGGAAATTTGAATGATCTGAGCTTTTCTATGTCGTTTATGGCCTTGTAGATGGCGTTGACGCCTTCATTGCGAGCGGCATGTCCGGTGATGCCGTGGCTTATGCAGTCGAGCACTACAAGACCGCGCTCGGCTATGGCCGGCTGCATTCCCGTAGGCTCTCCGACGAGGGCCATATCGACGTGATAGCCTTCCCGGGTCAGATGTGGCAGAAAGGAACGCATGCCTCCTTCGCCGGTCACTTCTTCTTCGGCTGTAATGGCAAGTATAAGATTATATTTCAGGTCCTTGTCTCTGAATCGGCTGAATATCTCTGCGAGAGATACGGCTGAGGCGCCTGCGTCGTTGCTTCCGAGCCCGTATAGCCTTCCGTTTTCAAGGGTGGGCGAATAAGGATCCCGGGTGTATGAGGAAGATGGACGCACGGTATCATGATGGGAATTGAGCAGAAGTGTGGGCTTGGATAAATCCATATTGCTCTGCACACACCAGACGTTATTGCCATGGCGGCGCGGTTCAAGGCCCTCCGCCCTGAAATGTTCGAAAAGAAGACTTGCGGTGGCGTCTTCCTGACGGGAAAGGGAAGGGATGCGGATCAGTGATCTGAGGAGTTCGATATAATCCATCTGTCAAGCTTTGATCACGGTTCCTGCCGTCGGTTCAAGCAGATCGGCGGCCGATTTTATTGTCACGGATTTCACACCGCGGTTTATTGCGGAGAAGGCATTGTCAATCTTGGGAATCATCCCTCCGCTGACAGCCCCCGATTCACGCAGGGAGGCATAGTTTTCAGGCGTTATTAAAGAAATGACTGAATTGTCATCGTCGGCATCAGAGAGAACGCCCGGCTTCTCAAAGCAGTAAATGAGAGAGGCCGGATGTATGCGCGAAGCGGCACAAGCCACTGCGGCCGCCACCGAATCGGCATTGCAGTTGAGAAGTTGCCCCTGTCGGTCATGGGTAATGGCGCAAAAAACCGGAGTGAGTCCGTTGCGCAGAAGCATTGCAAGAACACTTTCGGCCACATCCTCGTCGTCGATGTCACCTACGTAGCCGAAGTCAACGGGGGTTGCCGGACGTCGCGTGGCACGGATAACATCTGCGTCGGCTCCACTAAGCCCGATGGCGTCACATCCCAGCGCCTGCAGCGCTGCGACAATCCGTTTGTTGACCAATCCAGCATAAACCATCGTGACTACATCGAGAGTTTCCCGGTCGGTTACACGACGTCCGTTGATCATGGTCGTCTCGATCCCGAGGGCCGCACTCAGGCGTGTGGCTTCGCGACCGCCTCCGTGAACAAGGATCTTTTGTCCAGGCAGTTTGACAAAGTCTGCAAGAAAAGAGGCCAGCGCGTCAGGATTATTGACTACGTTGCCTCCTATTTTTACTATTCTTATAGAGCGCGTCACAGTGATTCCAACATTCGTTTGATGACAGTCTGGGCGGAAATCTCACGGTTGGCAGCCTCTGGTATCACGATGCTTTGTGGCGATTCTATGACGTCATCGCTGACAATCATATTGCGTCTGACAGGCAGACAATGCATGAAAAAAGCGTTGTCGGTCAGAGCCATCTTGTCAGATGTGACTTCCCAGGCGCGGTCAGTGCTGAGTATTTTCCCATAATTCGGATCGGTATATGCCGACCAGTTTTTAGCATAAATGAAATCGGCGCCCTCGAAAGCTTTCTTCTGGTCATACTCGATCTTCGCGCGACCGGTGAAAGAAGGATCAAGTTCATAGCCGTGAGGGTGGGTGATTACGAAATCATAATCCGTCATATTCATCCATTCAGCGAATGAATTAGGAACTGCCTGCGGCAGCGCGCGGGGATGAGGAGCCCATGTCATCACCACTTTCGGCCTCTCCTTCGTCTTGAATTCCTCTATCGTGATGAGGTCGGCGAAGCTCTGGAGAGGATGACGGGTTGCAGCTTCCATGCTGAACACAGGGCGTCCGCTGTAGCGGATGAACTGTTCGATGACTCGTTCCTCATAGTCCGCATTCTTGTCGGTGAGACCGGCGAACGAACGCACTCCTATCAAGTCGCAGTAACAGCCCATGACGGGGATGGCTTCGAGAAGATGCTCGGCTTTGTCTCCGTCCATTATGACACCGCGCTCGGTTTCAAGTTTCCAAGCTCCCTGATTGACATCGAGGACAATTACATTCATTCCGAGGTTCATCGCGGCTTTCTGGGTGCTTAAGCGCGTGCGGAGCGAAGAGTTGAAAAAGATCATCATCAGAGTGCGGTTGCGTCCCAATTCCGAGTATGCGAACCGGTTTGCCTTGATTTCAAGGGCTTCTTTAACGGCTTTGCGCCAGTCGCCTATATCAGCGGCACATGTAAATTTCTTCATTATCCAAGAAGTTCTTTTATTGCGTTGAGGAATGTGTCGGCCTGATCCTTTGAAAGACCTAAAGCGGGAAGCAATCTGACGGTCGATGCGCCTGCGCCTCCGGTGAAAATTTTCTTGTCGAACAGCAGTTTCTTACGCAGGTCTGAAGCTGATCCTTCAATATCAAAACCTATCATCAGTCCGCGGCCGCGTACATCCTTCAGAGCAGGAATCCTTTTTAGCTCGTTGAGAAGATATTCTCCCGTTTCGGCTGCATTTTCAATCAGATTCTCCTGTTCCATCACCTCAAGAACCGCAATAGCGGCGGCGCAAGCCAGATGATTGCCGCCGAAAGTGGTTCCGAGCATCCCTTTGCGGGCTTCGATGGCGGGCGAAATCAGTACGGCACCCATCGGGAAGCCGTTTGCAATACCTTTTGCGCAGGTGATTATGTCAGGACGTATTCCCGCATACTGGTGAGCGAAAAATTTTCCCGAACGTCCGTAACCGCTCTGTATCTCATCAAGAATAAGCAATGTGCCGGTTTCTTTAGTCAGCGTCCTGAGCTGACGGAGAAATTCGTCATCAGGTACTCTGATTCCGGCAACTCCTTGTATTCCTTCGATGATTGCAGCCGCGAATTCTTTGGAAGAGAGTTTTTCGCGGGCGGTTTCGATATCGCCCAGTTCGCAGAATTCCACATTATCGGTGGCATTGAAGGGCGATACTATTTTAGGATTGTCGGTAGCCGCGACGGCTCCCGAGGTGCGGCCATGGAAAGAGTGGCTGAATGCCAGGATTTTTTTCCGGTCTGTGGTGAAGGATGCCAGTTTTATGGCGTTTTCATTGGCCTCGGCTCCGGAGTTGCAGAGGAAGAGGCAGTAATCGTCATATCCGCTCGCTTTGCCAAGCTTATGTGCGAACTGTTCCTGCAGGGAGTTGTGCACGGAGTTTGAGTAGAATCCGAGACGGCTGACCTGGTCGCTGATCGCTTTTACGTAGGTGGGATGCGCGTGGCCTATGGAGATCACGGCATGTCCCCCGTAAAGGTCGAGATACCGCGTTCCGTCCTCGGTGAAAACATAACTGCCTTCGCCCCTGACGGGTTCGATGTCGAAGAGAGAGTAAACGTCGAATAAGTTCATATTCCTGTCTTTTAGAATGCCGAGGCTTTCAGACGCAGTCCTGACGTCTGGTCAAGTCCGAACATTATGTTCATGTTTTGCAGTGCCTGTCCCGAAGCTCCTTTGAGCAGGTTGTCAATCGCACTCAGTATGACGAGATTGTCATCATGCTTTTCAAGCCACAGAAGGCATTTGTTAGTGTTGACCACCTGTTTCAGGTCAAGGCTTTTAGGGGAGAGATGGACGAAAGGCGCGTCCTTATAGAAATCGGAGTACAGACGGTTGAGATTTTCTATACTCTCATCGCATTTTATCGTCAGCGTGGCGAAAATGCCGCGTGCGAAATCTCCGCGCATCGGAATGAATTCAAGAGTGGATTTCATATCCGGCATCAGTTTCCGCAATGTGCGGTTGATCTCAATAAGATGCTGATGCTCGAAGACTTTATAGACCGACATGTTTGAGTTGCGCCAGCTGAAATGGGTTGAGAATGTCGGTTTGACTCCCGCGCCCGTTGAGCCTGTTATCCCGTTGATATGGACATCTGACTGAAGCAGTCCGGCCGAAGCGAGAGGAAGCAGAGCGAGCTGGATGGCCGTAGCATAACAGCCGGGGTTGGCTACCCGGTCACTTGCCGCAATCCTCGAGAAGTTTATTTCCGGAAGTCCATATACGTATCCGTTCGATTCATCACGGTAATCCTGCGCGAGGTCAATGATTTTCAGTCCGGCCGGAATCTCGTGGCTTTCCCAGAAACGGCTGCTTTCGCCATGGCCCGAGCAGAGGAAGAGGCAATCAATGGAATTCAGGTCGCAGCTGTCGGTGAATTTCATGTCAGTGTCGCCTACAAGTCCCTCATGGACGTAGGTGAGGGGATTGCCGGCATTGCTTTGCGAGTTGACAAAGACAATCTCAGCCTCCGGGTGATTGACGAGCAGACGTATCAGCTCTCCGGCAGTATAGCCGGCGCCCCCTATGATGCCTGTCCTGATCATTTCTCTTTGTTTTCGGCGCGGTTGGTCACATTGTAATAAATCTTCATCGGGTTGCCCATTATAGTGGTGAACCCTTTGACATCATCGGCAGTCCATGCGCGGTTCTGTTCGCCGTATTCACCGAAGTCTGTCTTCATCAGGTCATATTTTGAATCCACACCCACGAGAGTATAGCTGTAGGGACGGAGCTCGATGGTGACGGTTCCGGTCACATGTTTCTGCGTGCTTTCAAGGAATGCCTCCATGTCGCGCATGACCGGGTCGAGATATTGCGCTTCGTGGAGGAACATGCCATACCATGTTCCAATCTGATCCTTCCAGTAAAGCTGCCATTTGGTCAGGGTATGTTTCTCGAGCATTTTATGGGCGGCGATGATAAGTATGGGAGCGGCGGCTTCGAAACCTACGCGTCCCTTGATGCCGATTATGGTGTCACCTATGTGCATGTCGCGTCCTATGCCGAATTTGGAGCCGATAGCTTCTATGGTGCGAATCGCCTCGATGCGGTCGGCTATTTCCTTTCCGTTGACTGCGACCGGCTCGCCTTTTTCAAAAGTGATCGAAAGGGTTTCCGGAGCAGTGCAGGTAACCTGGCTCGGATATGCTTCTTCGGGCAGCGTCTGTTCGGAATGGAGAGTCTCCTTGCCACCGATGCTTGTTCCCCACAGACCTTTGTTGATGGAGTATTCGAGTTTCTTGAAATCGGCTTCTATTCCGTGTTTTTTCAGGAAATCGATCTCATATTCACGGCTTAGGTTCATGTCGCGGGTAGGAGTGATTATCTCAATCTCAGGAGCGAGAATCTGGAAAGTCAGGTCGAAACGCACCTGGTCGTTACCGGCTCCGGTCGAACCGTGGGCCACTGCGTCAGCACCGATTTTTTTCGCATATTCAATGATGGCGATTGCCTGGAATATACGTTCGGAAGAGACGGAGATGGGGTAAGTTCCGTTGCGGAGCACATTTCCGGCTATCATATAGCGGATGCTCTTGTCGTAATATTCGCCCGTCACGTCGAGGGTGGCGTGGTTTGCGGCTCCGAGAGCCTTCGAACGTGCTTCTATATTGTGGAGTTCTTCTTCAGAAAAACCTCCCGTGTTGGCTATGGCTGTGTGGACCTCGTATCCGAGAGTCTCAGAAAGATACTTTGCGCAGAATGATGTGTCGAGGCCTCCGCTGAAAGCCAGAACAACTTTCTTTTTATTTTCCATTTTCTATGCTGTTTTTTAGTGTTTGATTCTGAAAATTTTTGATAGTTTGTTGCGTAGCATCATCAGATATGGTGTGGCTGCGGTATTGGAGGGCAATGGCTGTTTCGGGTCGAAGAGCATACCGGTGCAGAGACACATGCGGCGGTTGTTACGCTGCAGGATGTCATAGTTGATGCATCCTTTGCATCCCTGCCAGAATTCTTCATCGTCCGTCAGTTCGGAGAAAGTGACCGGCTTGTAGCCCATGCGTGAATTGAGTTTCATGACCGGAAGAGAAGTCGTGATACTGAAAATCTTGGCAAAGGGGAAGCGCATGCGTGCAAGTTCGAAAGTCTTTTCTTTTATTCGTCGTGCAAGGCCGAGATTGCGGTAGTCGGGATCCACGATCAGGCCGGAAGTGGCCACATAGTCGCCATGACCCCATGACTCGATGTAACTGAAGCCTACGAGCTTCTCTCCTTCAAGTGCAACAACCGCTTTTCCGCCTGTGATTTTGGATGCGATATATTCGTTACTGCGGCGAGCGATGCCCGTGCCACGCTGTAGAGCGGATTCGTAGATGAGAGTGCAAATTCGTTCTGCGTATTTAGCGTGCTCTTCTTGAGCAAATTCCACTGAGATTTCTGTTTCTTTCATCTTTGTTTGATGTGATGCTTGTATCAATCACTTTTTCGGCCACAAATTTACTACATTAATCCCGTATATTTATTCAATTATGCAAAAATCGTATTTTTTTTCGTGTTTTTTTCATTTTTTTGTTGTCTGCCTTCTCATTTGAGTCTCTCAAATCGGAGGAAAATGCTTAACTTTGTGGGTTGCTAAGCGCACCATAATATTATATAGTAATAATGAGACGTCAGTTAGAAGCTGTAAAGCATGCGCGTTCCCGGATTTTTTCAGAAACGATACTGTCATGCTATGTCTCGGCTTTAAAATATTCCAATCAGATTTTTCGGCACCGATAAATGCCGGTTCAATAAGAATTTAATGATATAAAATGAAACCATCCATTCCTAAAGGCACGCGTGATTTCGGACCTGTCGAAATGGCACGCCGTAATTATATCTTTTCTACAATACGTTCAGTTTTCGCGCTCTATGGGTTCAGCCAGATCGAGACACCGGCAATGGAGAACCTTTCCACATTGATGGGAAAATATGGAGAGGAAGGCGACAAATTATTGTTCAAGATACTTAATTCCGGAGATTTTCTGCGCGGAGTTGATGAAAAACTTATTGAAGAGCGTGATGCTCTGCATCTGACTTCCAAAATCTGCGAGAAAGGGTTGCGTTATGACCTGACAGTGCCTTTCGCCCGTTTTGTCGTGCAGCACCGTAACGAGCTGCAGATGCCGTTCAAGCGTTTTCAGATTCAGCCTGTGTGGCGCGCTGACCGTCCTCAGAAAGGGCGTTACCGGGAATTCTATCAGTGTGATGCCGATGTCGTCGGCTCAGACTCGCTGGTTAACGAAATTGAGTTGCTGCAGCTTGTAGATGAAGTTTTTGCCCGTCTCGGAGTCAATATAATCATAAAACTCAACAACCGCAAGGTCCTTTCCGGAATTGCGGAATTCATCGGAGCGCCCGATAAGCTGATCGACATTACTGTCGCCATTGACAAAATTGACAAGATCGGTCTTGAAAATGTCTGCGGTGAACTTGGTGAACGCGGTCTTGACTGCGATCAGATAGAACGTCTGAAACCGGTTCTCGCTATTTCGGGCACGACGGCTGAACGTCTCGATCAACTCGAAGCGACTCTTGCCGCCAGCGAAACTGCCATTCAGGGAATAGCGGAACTGCGCGAGGTTATTTCCGGCGTAGAGGCTTTAGGCCTGAAAGCTATTCTTGAACTTGATGTTTCGCTTGCGCGCGGACTTAATTATTACACGGGAACTATCATAGAGGTGAAAGCCCGCGATGTTGAAATCGGAAGTATAACCGGAGGCGGTCGCTATGACAATCTGACCGGGGTGTTCGGGATGCCCGGTCTGTCTGGCGTCGGAATCTCTTTCGGTGCCGACCGCATTTATGATGTTCTGAATGCCCTTGATCTCTATCCTTCCGAAGCCGCTTCGGGTACTCAGGTCATGTTTGTCAATTTTGGCAAAGCGGAAACCGCCGCTGCCATGAAGATGCTTAAACAGATGAGAGAGGCCGGAATCAGGGGCGAGATTTATCCCGACTGCTCCAAGATGAAAAAACAGATGGGACGAGCCGACGCGCTCTCCATCCCCTTCGTGGCAATCATTGGAGAAACGGAGATGGCCGAAGGCAAGCTGACGCTGAAGAATATGGCCACCGGCGAGCAGCAGCTACTGACTCCAGCCGAAGCTATAGAAGTTATTGAAAAAGGTAACGCCAGATGAAACATACGGTGACCATACAGGGGGTGGCCGGATGTTACCACGATGCGGCGGCACGTCAGTATTTCGAGCTGCATCATCCGCAGGACGAGGTTGAAACTTTGCCGTGTGACACGTTTCAGGACATGATGGCTCGGCTCGACACGGATCCGTCGCTCATAGGGATAATGGCCATAGAGAATACCATAGCGGGCGCTCTTCTTCAGAATCACGAACTTCTGCGCCGCAGTTCTCTGACTATAGTCGGGGAGCACAAGATGCGTATATCCCACACCCTTGCCGCCCTTCCGGGCCAGACTACCGACGATATTTTCGAGGTCAACTCCCACCCGATGGCCCTGATGCAGTGCGAGCAGTTTCTTCGGGCCTATCCCCGCATGAAAATGATCGAAACGTTCGATACTGCGGGAAGCGCTCTGATGATATCCCGCGACGCTTTGAAAGGCCATGCGGCTGTCTGCGGACGTTATGCCGCCGAACTCTACGGGCTCGATATACTGGCGGAAGGAATAGAGACCAACAAGCGCAACTTCACACGTTTCCTGATTCTGGCCGATCCATTGACCGCACCTGATCTTAAGCCACGTGACGAAGAACTTGACAAAGCCTCCATTGTCTTCACTTTGCCCCACACCCAAGGGGCGCTTTCAAAGGTGTTGACAATACTTTCATTCTATGAGATGAATCTCTCGAAAATCCAGTCAATGCCCATAATTGGCCGCGAATGGCAATATCGTTTTTATGTCGATCTCACTTTCGACAGTTACGCCCGCTATCTTCAGGCGATAGATGCCGTGCGTCCGCTTATAACTGATTTTAAAACTCTCGGCGAATATCGCCAGTGCATCAATGAATACTGATAATACTTCTGTTCCGTCAATAGTTCCCGCCGACAGGGTCAATGAGATCCGGGAATATTACTTCTCCCGGCGTCTGCGGGAGGTGGCCAGGCTTAATGCCGAAGGCCGCGATATCGTATCGCTCGGAATAGGTGGCCCTGACCGGCCCCCCCATTCGGAAGTGATAGAGACCCTATGCTCCGTGGCACATCTTCCCAACGCACATTCCTATCAGATTTCAACAGGTTTGCCTGAATTGCGGGAGGCTTTCTCCGAATGGTACGGACAACATTACGGGGTCGCTCTCGATCCTTCTACAGAAATTCTGCCGCTTATAGGTTCGAAAGAGGGAATAATGCACGTGGATCTTACCTTCCTCAATCCCGGCGACGGGGTTCTTGTGCCTGATCCCGGTTATCCCACTTACACCTCTGCTGCCCGGCTGGTGCAGGCAGAGGTGTTCAAATATGACCTTAAACCGGAAACCGGATGGTTCCCCGATTTCGATGAACTTGAGAAGCTGCCTCTTGAAAAGATAAAGCTCATGTGGGTCAATTACCCCCACATGCCGACAGGTACGCCTGCTGATGCCGATCTTTTCCGCCGCTTGGTCGATTTCGGGAAACGGCATAATATTGTCATAGCCCACGACAACCCTTACAGCTTCATCCTCAACCGTCAACGCCCCATGAGCATCATGCAGATTCCGGGGGCGAAAGAGATAGCGATCGAACTGAATTCCCTGAGCAAAAGCCATAATATGGCCGGGTGGCGCGTGGCTATGCTGACCTCGAATCCACGCTTTGTCAGCTGGGTGCTTAAAGTCAAGTCAAATGTCGATTCCGGCCAGTTCCGTCCGGTCATGTCAGCGGCAGCCAAGGCGCTTCATCTCGGAGATGAATGGTATGAGGAACTTAATGCAGTATATGCGCGGCGTCGTGAAGTCGCCGAGAAGATAATGTCAGCTCTCGGATGTACTTTTGATCCGGCCCAGACAGGGCTTTTCCTTTGGGGACGGATTCCTGAAAACGAAGAGAACAGCGAGAAAATGGCCGACCGTCTGTTGTATGAAAAGCGAGTGTTCATAGCTCCCGGGTTCATTTTCGGCGACAACGGTGACAGATATATACGCATATCGCTATGCGCTACCGAAGATAATCTTCGGGAGGCTCTGCGGAGAATAAATAATTGAAACAAAGACAAACAATAATAAATAAAATGACTGATATACAACCAATCTTTCCTCAGTTGACTGACCGCCAGTCGCTTGTGATTGCCGGCCCCTGCAGCGCCGAGACCCGTGAACAGGTGCTTGACACCGCCCGTCAGCTTGCCCAATATGGAATAAAAGTGTTCCGAGCCGGAATCTGGAAACCGCGAACCAAGCCCGGAGGTTTTGAGGGCGTGGGCTCGGAAGGCCTGGAATGGATGCGCGAAGTGCGCGAAGAAACCGGAATGCTGCTTGCCACAGAGGTAGCGAACCGCCATCACGTTGAAGAGGCTCTGAAAGCGGGAATCGATGTGCTTTGGATCGGTGCGCGTACCACGGCCAATCCTTTCGCCGTCCAGGAGATAGCTGACACTCTGGCCGAACATGGCGCCAATGTGCCTGTCATGGTCAAAAATCCTGTCAATCCTGACCTTGAACTCTGGATTGGAGCAATGCAACGCATATATAATGCCGGCATTCATCGCATAGGCGCTATACACCGTGGCTTTTCATCATACGGAAAACATCTTTACCGCAATATGCCCGAATGGCATATTCCCGTAGAACTGCGTCTGCGCTATCCCTCGCTCCCGATTGTATGTGATCCTTCCCATATCGGGGGAAAACGCGAACTGATAGCTCCTCTGTCGCAACAGGCCATGGATATGGGATTCAACGGCCTGATAGTGGAATCACACTGCAGCCCCGACTCGGCGTGGAGCGATGCAGCGCAGCAGATCACGCCTGAGATACTCAATTTTATTCTGGGAACGCTCGTGGTCCGCGATTCGAAGCAGACCACCGAATCTCTCCAGTTGTTGCGCCAGCATATCGACGGTATCGACAATGAACTTCTCGAAGTTCTTTCCAAGAGAATGGGAATCAGCCGACAGATAGGACAGTACAAGCGCGAACACCGCATGAGCGCTGTTCAGGCCGGACGTTACAACGACATAATGCGCTCACGGATAAAATTGGGCGAGGAAATGGGCATGGGAGCAGAATTTCTCCGCACTCTCTTTCTTGCAATCCACGATGAGTCCGTGCGTCAGCAGATTGAGGTGATTAACGATCGTAAACCTATTGACTGACAGACTGATTTATTATGAAAATTCTGATACTGGGTGCAGGAAAGATGGGGACCTTTTTCAGCGATCTCCTGCAGCCTCGCCATGAGGTCGCTGTAATAGACACGGATCCTTCGCGTCTGCGTTTCACCTATGGAGTTCTGCGTTTTTCCTCTATGGAGGAAGTGGAAGAGTTTTCACCTGATCTTGTGATAAACGCAGTAACCGTCAAGCATACTCTTGATGCATTCCGCAATATATTGCCTCACATCCCTGAATCATGTATGTTGAGCGACATTGCTTCGGTCAAGACAGGCCTTCCGGAATTTTACGCCTCCTGCGGACATCCTTTTGTTTCAACACACCCTATGTTCGGTCCGACTTTCGCCTCCCTCTCCAATCTGGCCAACGAGAATGCCATAATAATAAAGGAGGGATCAGAGGTAGGTCGAGGATTTTTCCGCGAACTGTATGACGGTCTTCACTTGAATATCGTCGATTATACTTTTGCGGAACATGACCTGACTATAGCATATTCGCTCTCGATACCTTTCGCTTCGACGCTGGTGTTCGGATCGGTCATGAAACATCAGGATGCTCCCGGAACTACTTTCAAGCGCCACATGGCGATAGCCCGAGGCCTGATGAGTGAAGATGATTTCCTGCTGTCGGAGATTCTTTTTAATCCTAATACTCCGGAACAGCTCTCTAAAATCAGCGAGACGCTCGAACGCCTGCAGAAAATCATAGCTAACCGCGACTCGGAGGCAATGAAAGGATTTCTCGATGGCGTCAGACACAATCTTGCCTGACACATTCCGAAGATATTTTCATGACAGAATGATGATTTGATTAAGCGGAATCATCATTCTGTCTATGTATTTATCGAAAAATTCGTATATTTGCGCTGATGACAGAGTGCGTCTCTCTGTCAGCAAAATATACACTTGCCATGGATTCGTTAGTAATTCTTCTCCTCATTGTTCTTATCGTTTTGGTCATCGTGCTTTTTAAACGTCTTGAATCAAAAATCGATGACCTCTCCGTGCAGTCTGAAATAATAAAAATGCGTCTGACGAAGATGGACGGCGTTGGTTCTGTGCCCACTGCAGCCAAGAAGACTCCTTTGCCTCCACCACCTCCTCCATTTGTTCCGTCGCCGTCACACTTTACACCTCTTCCTTCTGTTAAAACTCCACCCCCGGTTCCGGAAAAGAAGCATGAGCCGGAAAAGGAGAAGGCGTCCAAGCGGAATTTCGAAAAGCTTGTCGGAGAAAATCTGTTCAGTAAAATCGGTATCCTTGTGTTTGTCATAGGGATCGGTTTCTTTGTGAAATTCGCGGTAGATAACAATTGGATAAACGAGATATGGCGCACTGTCCTCGGCTTTGTCACGGGTGCCGTTCTTTGGGCTATTGCTTATAAAATCAGAGAGAATTACCGTAATTTCTCGTCGGTTCTTGCCGGCGGCGGTTTTGCAGTATGGTTTGTTACCGGTGCTGTCGCATACAATTTCTATCACTTGTTTCCTTCTGGAGTAGCTTTTGCCATTCTGATAGGAATAACGGCGCTTATGATATTCATAACGCTCTATTTCAACCGCCGTGAACTTGGCTCCGTTGCTGTTGTCGGTGGATTTATCGCTCCGTTTTTGATTGTCAGCGATAATGGAAGCTATGTGGCGCTGTTTTCCTATATCACGGTACTCAATCTCGCAATGCTTGTTATTTCTTTGCGACGCAGATGGTGGGAACTCTCCATCATAAGCTGTTTCGCGACATGGATAACGGTGGCAGTCTTTACTATCACCACAACGCTTGATGTCACCGTCTCAGGAGTGATGATAGCTTATTCCATAGCATATCTTGTGTTATTCTCCATTCCTTTGACGTTTGTCATGGATAGAAAGTCTATACCGGCGCTGCTTTTCGGAGGACTTTTGGGAGCGGTCATAGTCAACGGTTTCGCGTTCCTGATATTTTCAATGATATTCGTCGGATATATTCCATGGTTTGATCAATTTAAGGGTATATTCCCATTGCTGGCAGCCACAGTCCATGCGATTCTCTTCTTCAGATTCTACAGAAAAGCGGCTGATATCGTTCTCCAGCAAGTGCTTCTGTGGCTTGTGGTTATCTTCGCTACGCTGTTCCTTCCGATTCAGTTCTCGCAGCCGAGTATAGTTGCCGTTTGTCTGTCAGCTTATATGCTTGTTCTGACGGTATCATATAATACCACAGGAAAACGAATGTTTGGCATAGCCGCATTGGTGATGGGTATCGGAAATGTGTTGTATCTGTTCGGATCCATGACTTTGCCGAGCGATTTTTCCGATGGCATCACGGCTTTTCCACAGGCTTGGAGCTTCGGACTGTGCGGACTTGCATTTCTGGCTGTCGCACGCTTGAACGGTTACAAATTCGGATGTCAGTGGCTTGCAACACTTATGGCAGGCATTTCATTCTATGCTTTTGTCGGGTCAGTTTTCGGACCGTCGGGAGCATTGTCTGCTTTTGCATTCGCTTCATTGATTGTTATGCTTGGCATGGCACGTTTTATTGCCGGCAACGGATTCTCCCAACGTCTTTTACCCGCAGTAGCTGTCCTGACATTCGTGTTCTTCAATACTCTCGGCGCCTCCGTCACCTGGATTGCGGAACTGCTGAGATGGGGAGGTGCAGCAGTCTGTGCGACTTTGCTGGTCATCCTCTTTCCCAAATATTTCAAAACCAGTGCAGGAAAAGGGAGTATGATATATTATTCACTATCAGCGTCTGTTTTCCTTATCGCTTGTATAGAACTCGGTTTGCGCTCAACAGATCTGACCAGATTCTACTCTGCCGGAATTTCAGTCGGATTCACTCTCTGCGGCGCTATGCTGATGTTTGTCGGCATGAGATTCAAGGCAAAGACTGTCAGATTGCTTAGTCTCTATATGTTCGGATGTGTGATACTCAAACTTGTTGTATATGATCTTTGGCGATTGCCGGTAGTAGGCCGTATAATTGTGTTCATTTTCCTCGGTCTGGTACTTCTGGCGGTTTCTTTCTTCTATCAACGGCTCCGACGAAGTCTGTCGGAATCGTCGAAACCGGCAGATGGTCAGGATGAAAATGCAGTTGAGTAGAATGAAAAAGGATTTGATGTGTTTTGAGTGCAAAATTTTGCAAGTATAGAGAAAAATGACTAAATTTGCACTCCGAATTGTGAATAATCAGAAACGAAAAATAAGATACGGCAATGAAAAGAACATTTCAACCTTCTAACAGAAAGAGAGTTAACAAGCATGGTTTCCGTGAACGTATGTCAACCGCCAATGGCCGCAAGGTGCTTGCACGCCGTCGTGCAAAAGGCCGCATGCGTCTGAGCGTCAGCTGCTCTATCGCCAGCAAGTAATTGCCGAGCGGAAACCTCGGGTTACAAAATATCAATCGCCCCGTCAGTCTAAGAATAGATCTGCGGGGCGATTGGTGTAAGGTATTGTCGGTAGAATTTATGCCGTCATTCAGAATAATCAATAATCCACTTTTCGGAAATTGCCGGCTCTGTCGAATTCCGCTTCAAGACCGTTGGAAAGCTTCAGTTCATACTTGTCCTTCTCAACTTCTATGCTTACTATTTTTGCACCTTTGAAGTTGTTTTTGACATAATTCTGAATACTTTTGAGAATCAGTCCCGCCGGAACCTGATTGATGCCGCAGTTGACCTCCTTCCAGTTCCCTTCTGAATCAAATTCCACTTCAGTGCCGTTTGTCAGCACGACGTCGTAGTCTCGGCCGCCAAAAGTCTTTTTGTCAATTTTTATATGATTGACTTTTGTTTTGGGGAAATATTTCTTCAGCATGGTCTGGGCAGCCGCAGGGAGGACATTGACATTCGTCGTGATCTCATCTCTGGCCATGGCAGGCAGGATTACGGCGAGTGACAGAAGAATAGTCGCGATAAGCTTTTTCATAATTGTACAATTGTTTTTCAGTTAGTTATTAATAGTAACCTTTCTGCTTGACGATTTGTTCAATTATGCGCCCAGAATGTCATGGAGCGCGTCAATGACAACCGATATCTGTTCATCTGTCAGTGAAGCTCCTGAGGGCAGACAGAGTCCTCTCTCAAAAAGCGATTCCCCGACACCCGATCCGTAATAAGGGAACGCCTCGAAGACGGGCATCATGTGCATCGGTCGCCAAAGCAGTCGTGATTCGATGCGTCGGTCGAGAAGCGCTATTCTTATCTCGTCAGGCGTCATGCCGCATGCCGGATCTATGAGAACAGTGGTGAGCCAGAAGTTTGAATCGAAATCCTTCGAAGGATTCTTCTGCACAGTCACGCCCGCAAGGTCTTTCAGCCCTTCGGAATAGAGGCGGTGTATTTCCCGGCGTCGGGCAATACGGCTGTCAATGGTTTCCATCTGGCTGCAGCCGATGGCTGCGGATATGTTGGAGAGTCTATAGTTATATCCTATGACTTTATGGTAGTAATAGGGACGGTTCTCTCTTGCCTGGGTTGCGAGAAATTTCACGCGTGCCGCGGACTCGGCATCCGGACAGATCAAGGCGCCTCCACCTGATGTGGTGATCATTTTGTTGCCGTTGAAGCTCATGACTCCGTAATCGCCCCAAAGTCCGCATTTTTTCCCTTTGTATTCCGACCCCATGGCTTCAGCGGAATCCTCAAGTATAGGAATGTCATAGCTGTCGGCAATACTGCGGATAACATCGAGACGTGCCGGCATTCCGTAGAGATCGACCACAACAATGGCTTTAGGCTTGCGGCCCGTTATTTTAATCCGGTCTTTTATGGCTTTTTCGAGAAACTCGGGAGACATATTGCAGGTTTCAGGTTCAGAATCCACAAAAACCGGATTTGCTCCCTGATAGCGGATGGGATTTGCCGAAGCCGAGAATGTCAGATCCTGACAGATTACGTCGTCGTCAGGACCAACGCCCAGCATGACAAGACCGAGATGTATAGCTGCTGTTCCTGCCGACAGGGCCACAACGGGGCGGTCGGTGCCCAGAAAATGTTGCAGCCGTTTTTCAAATTCATCGACATCAGGGCCCAGAGGCACAAACCAGTCATCGCGATATGCCCGTTCAATCCATTCCATCTCCGTGCCGCTTTTATGTGGCAGTGAAAGTTTAATCCATTCGTTCATAAACTTCTTGCTTGTTTAATCGTTCAATTTTTTCCGATGCACTTATAGATAAATCCTTCCTCGGCAAGTTCGGCGGCATCGTAGATATTTCTGCCGTCAACCACTATGTTTCCTCGCATGGCCTTGTGGACCACGCGCCAAGAGGGGAGGCGGAATTGTTTCCATTCGGTCAGCAGTGCCAGCGCGTCGGCATCCATTGTGGCATCATACATATCGCGGGCATAGCTGACGGTGTCACCAATGCGCCGGCGACATTCATCCATGGCGACCGGATCATAGACTGTCACTACGGCTCCTTCTTTCAAAAGCCTGTCGATCACAACGAGAGAGGGAGCTTCACGCATGTCGTCGGTCTCAGGTTTGAAAGCGAGTCCCCAGAGGGCAATCCGTTTCCCTTCGAGTGAACCGAGCTCTTTCTTCAGTTTATCGAATACGACATGCTTCTGGCGGTCGTTGACGCGCTCCACCGCTTCTATTATGCTCATGGAATATCCGGCGTCGCGACCGGTCTTGGCGAGAGCCTTGACATCTTTTGGGAAACAGCTGCCTCCGTAGCCACAGCCGGGGTAGAGGAATTTGGTCCCTATCCGGGCATCGGTGCCTATTCCTTTCCTGACCATGTTGGCGTCGGCCCCGACAAGCTCGCACAGATTGGCGATGTCGTTCATGAACGAGATCCTTGTGGCCAGCATGGAGTTGGCGGCATATTTGGTCATTTCGGCAGAGGCGATGTCCATGAAAATAACGCGGAAATTGTTGAGCAGGAATGGACGGTAGAGGCGTTCCATTTTTTTTCTGGCACGTGCAGAGTCAGTTCCTATCACAACCCGGTCAGGTGACATGAAGTCTTTGATGGCCGCCCCTTCTTTAAGGAATTCGGGGTTGGAGGCGAGGTCGAACTCTACCGAAACGCCACGACGGGCAAGCTCCTCGTCGATAACGCGCCTCACGATTTTATATGTTCCAACCGGAACTGTGCTCTTAGTCACAAAAATCGTGTAGCGGTTGATCAACGATCCGAATTCGCGGGCCACCGCCTCGACATAACGGAGATCGGCGCTGCCGTCTTCATCGGGAGGAGTTCCAACGGCACAGAACACAACATCCGTATTGTCTATGCAGTTTCTGAGGTCGGTTGTGAAATGCAGTCGGCCTGCTTTGGTGTTGCGGGTCACGAGATCCTCGAGGCCCGGTTCATATATAGGTATCTTGCCTTCTTTCAGCTTTTCAATCTTGTCGGCATCTATATCAACGCAGGTAACATCAATCCCCACTTCCGCGAAACAGGCTCCACTGACGAGACCCACATAGCCGGTGCCTACAATTGCGATATTCATAAATCAGTTCGTTCAGTAAAATTGAAAATTCGATACAAAATTAGTAAAAAACTTCGGGCCGTAGCATCACGATGAGCTAAAAATCGATTGAATGGTTATGTTTTAAACGGGAAATATACTTAACTTTGCATCGTAAATTACCCTTATGACATCCTGATGAAAAGACTCAACATATTTATCCTTACCGCTATATTGTTGACTGTCGGTTCGCGATCGGCTTTCGCTCAGAAAACCCAGGCTGTGGCTCCCTCCTTTGCGTGGGACCTACTTCCGCCGCTGGGCCTCCATCAGCCGACTACAATCGATACTCTCTACCAGAATTATGCCCAGCGTTCTGTTCCTACAGACCAGTATCTTATCTATGCCACGACCGGCAATCTGGGAGGCCCGGGAATAAATATGGACTATATGCGTCAGCTCCCTACAAGTCAGTTCTTCTTTCGCGACGCTATGGCAAACTGGCGTCCTGTCGAAGGAGACCACACCTATTATAATACCCGCATTCCGATGACTTTACTCGGGTATAACACCGGAGGTGGCCGCGAGAACAAGCAGGACAGACTGACGGCCGTGTTTTCAGGAAATGTGAACGCACGTCTGCAGTTTGGAGCGAACATGGATTACCTTTATTCCAAAGGATCCTATAACTATCAGGCTGTCAAGAACCTGACATGGGGACTTTCCTCCTCATATATGGGCGACCGCTATGAGCTCCAGACTTTTTTCAATCACTGGAACGGAATGAATCAGGAAAATGGCGGAATCACCGATGATCTGTATATCACCGATCCCGCGCAGTTGCAGGGTGGAGAATCTTCTATAGATGCGAGAGCTATTCCAACCAATCTGACTCAGGCCAGAAACAGGCTTAAAGGTCAGGAATTCTATATGAACCATCGCTACAAAATAGGTTTCTGGAGAATAACTCCCCCGAATGACACAATTCCGAATGACACAGTCGAACACCGCACCTACGTGCCCGTGACCAGCTTCATCTGGACTATGGATTACCGCGACGGTTACCATAATTTTTTCAACGGATCAGAATCGGAAGCTAAGGATTTCTGGCAAAATCAGTATATGACGACCGGCGCCAGCTCGAGTCCCACTTCCTACTGGTCGCTCAGCAATACTCTCGGAGTCTCTCTTCTCGAAGGCTTCAACAAGTATGCTAAAGCGGGGCTGTCGGCATACGTGACGCATGAGATCCGCCGTTTTACACTGTGCCCCGATACGATTCCTTTCGCCGGACCTGACCGGCCTGAGGGATTGACTCCATATCCTTTCGAGGCGCCTCTTGGATCGCGCGGCTCGCAGAATCTGCTGTGGGTCGGAGGCCAGCTGACAAAACAGCAGGGATCATTACTGCAATATGAGGCAACCGCGAAGTTCGGTGTTGTCGGCGACGCGGCAGGGGAGATTTACGTTGACGGAAATATACAGACCCGATTCAAACTGTTGGGTGACAGCGTCAGAATAACCGGCTACGGCCGCTTCTCCAATGAAAACGCTCCATATCTGTTGCGTAATTATGTCTCCAACCATTTTATCTGGCAAAATGATTTCTCAAAGACGCGAAGGGTCCGTTTCGGAGGAGAGCTCTTTATAGGAAAGACCTCGACAAGAATCAATGTCGGCGTAGAGAATATCCAGAATCTGATATATTTCAATGAAGCGTCGCTTCCGGTTCAAAACGGCGGAAGCGTGCAGATACTTTCAGCTTCTCTGAACCAGAACCTGCGCTTCCGCTCTCTGCACTGGGACAACAGGCTTCTTTTCCAGACCTCGTCGGACAAGAATGTAGTGTCACTCCCGGCATTTGCGGCTTATTCTAATCTGTATCTTCAGTTCAAGGTCGCCAGGGTACTCGATGTGCAGCTTGGTGTTGACTGTGATTTCTATACGAAATATTATGCTCCCGGTTATCAGCCGGCTACGATGTCTTTTCACAATCAGCGTGATCTCAAGACAGGGGGCTATCCCTTCATGAATCTCTATGCCAACATGAAACTTAGCAAAGCCCGGTTCTACATAATGATGAGCCACATAAATCAGGGCATGACAGGCAGAGATTATTTCTTCATGCCACATTATCCGATGAATCCCCGGCGTTTCCAGATGGGAGTGTCAGTTGATTTTGCCGACTGATGAGAAAAATCGAGAAAAAAGGACGCGGCCAGACGTCGCTTATGTTCGGATTGCTGGCGCTTGTCATCGTACTGATGATATCGTTGCGTTACTGCAGCCGCCCTCCGGGTGGCGCGGAAAAAATTCGGCAGCCATCTGGCGGAGATACTGTCGATGTGGCGATAAGTTATTCTCCGATGACGCTTTACCGTTATGCCGACACGCTCGGCGGTTTTTCCTACGATATGCTTAGGCTGATTGTCGCGACCGGAAATTTTGAGTTCAAATTCCATCCCGTCACTTCCATGGAGCAAGCTCTGGAGGGCCTTGGAACCGGTCTTTATGACCTGGTTGTGGCTGATATAGCGAAAACCGCCGGTTTGGACAGTTCTTTCGAATACACGGAAGATGTTTATCTCGACAAGCAGGTTCTGGTTCAACCGAAGGATTCGGCCGGCCTTATGGCTGTTTCAAGCCAGCTTGATCTTGGCGGAAAAGAAGTCTGGGTCGAAGCGGCGTCGCCGGCGCTTACGAGGCTGAAGCATCTTTCGGAAGAGATGGGCGATACGATAATGGTTAGGACCGACAATCAATATAATTCTGAACAGCTGTTCATAATGACGGCACTCGGTGAGATACCCATGGCTGTGGTAAATGAACTTGTGGCCCGAAAACTGGCCCCGGACTATCCTTCGGTCGATATTTCGACCGGGATATCTTTCACGCAGTTTCAGTCGTGGATCACCCGCGCTTCCGACCGTAGGTTGCTTGACAGTCTTAACACGGCGATTTCCAGGTTTAAATCTACCGGACAATATGAAACGCTTGTCAACAGATACAAATAAAAAATCCCGCCAAAAGCGGGATTTCCTGTATTAATGTTGTCAATATTCCTGAGATCAGAGCAGAGCTACCGAGCGGCGGATAAATTCATCCAGGTCATGGCCGCGGAGAAGGCCGTTGGCGAGGAGAGCAAGATCGATGGCTTGTCTGACGAGGGGCTGCGATGAGGCATACTCTTTCGATAGACGGTTTTCCTCGTTTCGCTGTGAGGCAACATCGTCATCGAGTTTCTTGACCTGCGACTGCTGGTTGTCGTCGAGTTTGCCGTCCTTGGCTGATTTCCTGATCTCTTCTGCCTCGGAATTGAATTTGGCTATGTTGTCCATCACCGGTTTGAGCTTGGGCATCAGATCTGCGTCGGCAGCTTCCATAATGCGGCGTGTGACAGGGCTTTCAGTGTTGACGATCAGGTTGTAGCTGTCGGGAAGTTCGCCATAGAAGCTCATACCGGGCTGCATGGCGGCCATGTCTTTCATTCGGCGCATGTATTCGTCCTGAGTTATGAGGATTGGGTTTGCCGAACTGCTGAGGGCTTCAAACGTGACGAGGAAGTTGGCTTTGTCAACTTTCGGGAGCTGCGAACGGAATATTTCGGTCAGCATGTCACGCTGTTGGGCAGTAAGATCGGCTTCCTTTTTGTTGGCTTTCGGAATGAGATTATCGACTACATCGGCATCAACGCGGACAAAACGCGCTTTTTCCAGTTTCGATTCGAGCAGACCGATGAAATGGCTGTCAAGCTGGCCATCCATAAGGAGCACGTTGTAGCCTTTGTCGGTGGCTGCTTTGATGTAGGTGTATTGCGCCACAGGGTCGTTGGTATAGATATATACCACATTCCCGTCCTTGTCGGTCTGTGTTCCTTCGATGAGGGTACGGTATTCCTCGAGAGTATAATGTTTGTCTTCCGTGTCCTTGAGAAGGACGAATTTCATAGCTGCGTCGCAGAATTTCTGATCGGTCAGCATGCCGTACTCGATGAAAATCTTTATGTCATCCCATTTTTTCTCAAAATCGGCGCGGTCGTTCTTGAAAATTTCTTCAAGACGGGAAGCCACTTTCTTTGTGATATATCCTGAAATCTTCTTGACGGCAGTGTCAGCCTGCAGGTAGGAACGGGAAACGTTCAGAGGGATGTCGGGGGAATCGATGACACCCTGAAGCAGCATCATGAATTCGGGAACGACCCCTTCAACGGAATCGGTCACATAAACCTGATTGCAGTAGAGCTGAATGCGGTTCTTGGTGATCTCGAAATTGTTCTTGATTTTCGGGAAGAAAAGTATTCCTGTCAGATTGAAAGGATAATCGACGTTGAGGTGAATCCAGAACAAAGGATCTTCCTGCCCGGGATATAGGTCATGGTAGAAATTACGGTAATCCTCCTCGGTCAGTTCACTCGGCTTTCTCGACCATGTAGGTTCGGTTATGTTCACAACGTTCGGACGGTCCGTATCGACATATTTGCCGTCTTTCCATTCTTTCTCAAAACCGGAAATAACGGGCACGGGGAGGAAGCGGCAATATTTCTTGAGAAGAAGATCGATTTCGTTCTGCTCGAGGAATTTCTTGTTTTCGTCATCGATATACAGCACGATATCTGTTCCGCGATCGGCTTTCTCCGCTTTCTCCATGGTGAATTCGGGAGAACCGTCACAGCTCCATTTTACAGCCTCGGCTCCCTCTTTATAGGATAGAGAGATGATCTCCACTTTCTTGGCAACCATGAATGCGGAGTAGAATCCAAGACCGAAATGTCCGATGATCGCATTGGCGTTATCCTTATATTTTTCCAGGAACTCTTCGGCACCAGAGAAGGCTATCTGGTTGATGTATTTGTCGATATCTTCAGATGTCATGCCGATGCCACGGTCGCTGACCGTGAGGGTTCCGGCTTCTTTGTTGACGGTGACTTTCACGTTCATTTCCCCTAACTCGCCCTTGAATTCGCCGAACGACGAAAGTGTTTTGAGTTTCTGCGTGGCATCCACTGCATTGGAGACAAGTTCGCGGAGGAAAATCTCGTGATCGCTGTAGAGGAATTTTTTGATGACGGGGAAAATATTGTCGGTCGTTACCCCGATAGAACCTTTCTGTATTGTCATATAATATAGAGTTTATGTTTTTTTTCTTTCTATAACAATCATGCAAAAAAAATGCCACATATCGAATGTGGCATTTTTTGTGAAAGTTTGTCAAACAATCTGTCAAAATTACATGTCGTGACTGTCAGTTTCAATAGCGGTTGTGATTTTGTCCGCCTCTTTGTCGTAATCCACTTTTATGACAGATCCTTCGGGAAGTTCGTCATCGATAAGGATCTCGGCAAGAGGATCTTCGAGATATTTCTGGATGGCTCGTTTCAGCGGACGGGCACCGTACTGCGCATCATATCCACGGCCGGCGATATACTCTTTTGCCTCGTCGGAGAGCGAAAGGGTGTAGCCGAGAGAGGAGATGCGTTTGTAGAATCCGTCAAGCTCTATGTCGATGATCTTGAAGATTGCCTCTTTGTCAAGGGCATCGAACATTATTATGTCGTCAACTCGGTTGAGGAATTCAGGCGAGAAGGCTTTGTGGAGTGCTTTGTTGATGACACTTTGGGCCATAGCTTTCTCGTCGGAGCGCGGAGTTGAAAAGCCTACTCCGGTTCCGAAATCCTTCAGCTGGCGTGTCCCGATGTTGGAGGTCATGATTATGATGGTGTTCTTGAAGTCTATGCGACGGCCGAGTCCGTCAGTGAGACGGCCTTCGTCCATGACCTGAAGAAGCAGATTGAAAACGTCGGGATGGGCTTTCTCTATTTCGTCGAGCAGAACCACGGAGTAGGGGCGCCGGCGCACCTGTTCGGTTAGCTGTCCTCCTTCATCGTAACCGACATATCCCGGAGGGGCTCCTACAAGTCGGCTCACGGTAAATTTCTCCATGTATTCGCTCATATCGACACGGATGAGGGTGTCGGCCGAGTCAAAAAGCTGTTCGGCAAGCTTTTTTGCCAGATGGGTCTTGCCGACTCCTGTCGGGCCGAGGAACATGAACGTTCCAATGGGTTTGTTGGGGTCCTTTAGCCCCACGCGGTTACGCTGTATGGCTTTGACAATCTTCTCTATGGCATTGTCCTGACCGATGATTTTCGCTTTTAGAGCCGGTGCCATTTGACGCAGACGGCGCCCTTCGGCCTGTGCTATGCGTTGTGCGGGAACGCCTGTCATCATGGCTACAACTTCCGCCACTTTGTCTTCATCCACAATTTCGCGCTTGGTGTTGAGATCTTCCTCCCAACGCCTTTTGGCATTTTCGAGATCCTTGCGGAGCTGCTGCTCGCGATCGCGATAGCCGGCCGCTTTTTCGAAGTCCTGTTCCTGTGCGGCTTTGAATTTGCTGGCCGAGGTTTCCTCTATTTCCTCTTCAAGGGCTTCGATCTCTTTTGGCACGACGATATTGGTTATGTGGACACGTGATCCGGCTTCGTCAAGGGCATCTATGGCCTTGTCGGGGAAATTACGGTCAGTCATGTAGCGTTCTGTCAGCCTGACACAAGCCGTCAGTGCTTCGGGGGTATAGGTCACATTATGATGTGCCTCATATTTTTCCTTGATATTGTTCAGGATAGCAAGAGTCTCTTCCTCGGTTGTTGGCTCGACCACAACTTTCTGGAACCGGCGTTCAAGAGCGCCGTCCTTTTCAATGTTTTTGCGGTATTCATCGTGGGTAGTAGCACCAATGCACTGGATCTCGCCACGAGCGAGTGCAGGTTTGAGCATATTGGCAGCATCCATGGAACCGGGAGCACCTCCGGCCCCGACAATCGTGTGTATCTCGTCGATAAACAGGATGACATCGGGATTCTTGGCGAGTTCGTTGAGCACGGCTTTTACGCGTTCTTCAAACTGTCCGCGGTATTTTGTGCCTGCGACCATCGCCGCCATGTCGAGAGAGACAACGCGTTTGTCAAAGAGTACGCGGGACACTTTTCTCTGGACAATGCGGAGGGCCAGACCTTCTACAATGGCTGATTTTCCTACACCCGGTTCACCGATGAGGATCGGGTTGTTCTTTTTGCGTCGGCTCAGAATCTGTGCCAGACGTTCGATTTCGACTTCGCGTCCGACCACGGGGTCAAGACGGTTCTCTTCGGCAGCGCGCGTCATGTCGTGCCCGAATTTGTCGAGAGTAGGGGTGTCGCCACCGCGGGCAGTGGACCGAGTGGCGGAGGATCGGGGAATCTGTGAGGCCTCACGGTTATCCGACGGCTGTTCCGGAGCGTCTTCCGGACCTTCGTCATCGTCATCCTCCGTGAAATTGGACCCCATGCGGGTTATGCCGGCTTGGTCAGCCAGAGGATTGTAGAGCGTTTGATAATTCACGTTGGCTCTATGGAATGGTTTCATGAAATTCATCTCGTTGATTTCCTGGTTGTGAAAGATTGCTAAAAGAAGATGCTCGACATCCACTTCCTTACTGCGCAGCATGCGGGCTTCGAGCACACTGAGCTTGATGAGTCGCGTGCTCATAGGGCTTGCCGAAATCTGCGAAGAGGCTGACGGATTTTCCGAAAGCCCCATCTCGAAAAGTTCTTTGTCAAGGCGTTGCGTCAGTTCGTATGCCGAAGTGCCGGTGCAGACATGGTCGATCATGGCCTGTATTCTGCGGGAAGGCTCGTTGAGCAGCCCGTAAAGCAGATGCTCCGGGCGGATCACCGTGGAATTATGCGTCACGGCAATCTTGGTGCTGTCGGCAATGACTTGGTTGAGTTGCTGAGTAAACATATATGTTGTTGCTGTTTTTTTCGTGCTGTGATGTTTATAACAGGTTATACTTGCAATTATTGTGCCAGAGGCCCGGAGGGTGTGTCAAAAAGTCATAACAAAAATTAAACGGATAAGAGAAACGTATGGTTTATTTCCGAAAAATAACTATCTTTGCTTGTTAATTATGGCGAATTCGGCGCCCCTCGTCGGAGGTGTTTGGCCGACTGCCGCGAAAACAATCTTATAACCAATAAGAACAGAGACAAAACAATAGATTTTTCATCATGTTGGAAGAAGATCGTATTTTAAAAATCAACATTGAGAACGAGATGAAGTCGGCCTATATCGATTATTCCATGTCGGTAATAGTGTCGCGTGCCCTTCCCGATGTCCGTGACGGACTGAAGCCAGTTCACCGCCGAGTGCTTTTCGGCATGAACGAGATGGGTAATACATCTGACAAACCTCACAAAAAATCAGCTAATTGCGTGGGAGAGGTGATGGGTAAGTATCATCCCCACGGCGATTCATCGATATATGGTACCGTAGTGCGTCTCGCCCAGGACTGGGCCATGCGCTACACACTTGTGGATGGTCACGGGAATTTCGGGTCTGTGGATGGTGACGGTGCAGCCGCCATGCGTTACACTGAAGTCCGTCTTGAAAAGATCGGGGAGGAGATGCTTTCCGACATCGAATCAGACACCGTAGATTTTCAGCCTAATTACGATAACTCACGCCGTGAACCGGTTGTCCTTCCAACCCGTTTTCCCAATCTGCTCGTGAACGGGGCCTCGGGTATCGCCGTCGGTATGGCGACTAACATACCCCCGCATAATCTGACCGAGGCCATAAATGCTTCGATAGCTCTTGTAGATAATCCCGAACTGACCGTTGCAGAGCTTATGCAATATATCAAGGCTCCCGATTTTCCGACCGGTGGAACGATCTATGGATATAACGGTGTCCGCGACGCTTTCGAGACAGGCCGCGGCCGAATAATAATCAGGGCTAAAGCCGAGATTGAAACTGAGGCCAATCATGACAATATAATCGTTACCGAGATCCCCTATAATGTCAACAAGGCACTCCTTATTTCATATATCGCGGATCTTGTCAACGAAAAGAAACTTGACGGAATCGCGGACATAAACGATGAAAGCGATTACAAGGGAATGCGCATCGTCATCAAGCTGAAGTCTGACGCCAACGCCAATGTAGTGCTCAACAAGCTCTACAAGATGACGCAGATGCAGTCTTCGTTCAGCGTCAACAATGTGGCTCTCGTGAACGGACGCCCCAAGACGTTGAACCTCAAAGAGATGCTTGCCGCATTCATTGATCACCGACACGAGGTAGTGATCCGCCGCACCAAATTCGAGCTGAAAAAAGCTCAGGAACGCGCTCACATTCTCGAAGGCCTGATCATTGCGTCACAGAATATCGATGAAGTTATCCATATCATCCGTTCATCGGCTTCAACGGAGGATGCCCGCGCGAGTCTGACCGAACGTTTCGGACTCAGCGACGCTCAGACCGCCGCTATCGTCGAAATGCGCCTCAAGCAACTGACCGGACTGGAACAGGATAAGCTCCGCTCGAATTATGAGGAAGTCATGGCAGAGATTGCTCGTCTCGAGGAAATTCTCAACAATGACCATGTCTGCCGCGAGCTTATGAAAGCGGAACTGGCGGAAGTTCGTGACAAGTACGGCGACGAAAGACGCACGGATATCGATTATACCGCTGGCGACTTCAACGCGGAGGATTTCTATGCCGACGATGACATGATCATCACGATCTCACACATGGGCTATATCAAACGCACGGCCCTGAGTGAATTCCGCACACAAAACCGTGGCGGTGTAGGAGCAAAAGGCAGTGACACCCGTGACCAGGATTTCATAGAATATATCTACCCGGCGTCGATGCATAACCACATGCTGTTCTTCACCCGCAAAGGACGTTGCTACTGGCTCAAGGTCTATGAGCTGCCCGAAGGCGCGAAGAATACCAAGGGACGTGCGATCCAGAATCTTCTGAATATCGAACCGGACGATGCAGTGAACGCTGTCATCTGTGTGAGACATCTTGATGACAAAGATTTTGTAACGTCACACAACCTTGTGTTCTGCACGAAGAACGGAGTGATCAAAAAGACCTCTCTTGAAGCATATTCCCGTCCGCGCGCCAATGGTGTCAACGCCATAATAATCCGCGATGACGATCAGCTCATATCGGTTGAACTGACTGACGGCAATTCCGAAATACTTATGGCCAACCGTAACGGCCGCGCGATACGTTTCCATGAAAGCAAGGTACGCGAGATGGGTCGTATGTCAACCGGTGTCAGAGGCATGACGCTTGATGGTGGCGATGATGAGGTCGTCGGCATGATCTGCATGAAGCCCGACTCATCTAATAATGTGATGGTAATTTCTGAGAACGGTTATGGCAAGCGTTCTGAGCTCGAGGACTACCGAATCACCAACCGTGGCGGAAAGGGCGTGAAGACTATCAACGTCACCGACAAGGTAGGCCGTCTGGTCAGCATCAAGAGCGTGAACGATGAAAACGATCTTGTCATCATCAACAAGTCGGGCATCACGCTCAGAATAAAAGTTTCGGATATCAGAGTGCAGGGTCGTGCCACTCAGGGTGTCAGAATCATAAATCTTGAAAAACGCAACGATACGATCGCTTCCGTCTGCTGCGTGGATTCCGATCCCGAACAGGAAATAGAGGAAGAAATCAATGACATCGTGGCGGATGAATCAGCTAAAAACGAATAAAATTACTTACCTTAAATAAATTGTTTATGAAAAAAATTAGCTTGATCGCTCTCGGACTCGTGGCAGGACTTTCTGCTTCCGCTCAGCCCGATGTGGTTAAAAACGTAGAAAAACTGGTAAAGTCCAAGGATTATACCGCAGCTCTCGAAGCAGTGAAGCCCGCTCTTACCAATCCTCAGACTTCGGGTACGGCAGCCCCCTGGTATCTCGCCGGCAAAGCATGCATCGGAATCTGGGACGATGGTGAAATCGCAGCAATCACTCCCGGAAACACTGTGACTCCCGAGGACCAGGTGAGAAACGCCAAGGCTCTCATCGATGCCTACAATTATTTTGTAAAGGCTCTTCCTCTCGACAGTCTCCCCGATGAAAAAGGAAAGGTTAAACCCAAGTACTCAAAAGAGATCAAGAAAATAATCGGAGAGAACTACCATAAATATCAGACTGCAGGCCTCAATCTTTACAACGCACAGAATTATGCCGATGCCTACAATGTCTGGGATCTTTACACGAATCTTCCCTCAAACGGTTACGCCGATCAGAAAGCCTATACGGTAGATCCTGACACAATTGTCGGTGAGCTGACATATTATCAGTCTCTCGCAGCGTATTTCAACAAAGATATGAAAAACGCTCTCGCATGTGTCAACCGCGCTCTTGCAAAGGGTTACAAGAACAAGAATGTCTATATCGTAGGTATGGACGCTGCCGGTCAGCTCAATGATCAGGCAACCGCTACCGCGATGGCCAAAGAAGGAAACAAATCTTATGGAGCAGAGGATATCAGCTTCCTTGCCACACTCATCAACGCAGAACTGCAGAAAGACAATTATCCTGCATGCTACGAAGCTATTGACGAGTCATTCGCCATCGCTGCCAATGATTCCATCAAGAGCCAGCTCTATAACATCAAGGGTATCATCAACGAGCGTGAGAACAAGATAGACGAGGCAATGGCTAATCTTGAGCAGTCTCTCAAGCTGAATCCCGGCAATGCCAAGACTTACTATGACATGGGCCGTCTCGTGCAGAACGGTGTCGCAGCCAAAGAAGACACGGCTGACGAAGCAACCCGCACGAATGTGCTTATTCCCGAGATCAAGAAAGCTATCGAATACTACGAGAAAGCTTACGAACTTAATCCCGAGATGTCTGAAATTCCCAATCTCATCTACCGTCTCTATTACGGTCTGGACCAGAACTACCATGCAGGTCCTGAGTATGCAGCCAAGGCTGAGGAATGGAAGAATAAATAACAGGACTTAACCATATTTCCCGAAGCGGCATGCGGATTCCCCGTATGCCGCTTTTGATTTGGGCAATGATTTGCAAAAGGGAGAAAAAATAGTCCCGATGTCACTTCGGGAGCATATCTGGAAAAAAATGATTAATTTTGCATTCTGAATTGCAAATTACGGACATTTCCTCTCTCAGCAAACGGATTTTTCTTATGAGTCAACGATTTTATGTAATTCTGTTTTGTCTGGCCTCAGGCCTTGTTTCTGTGGCCCAGAACGATGTGGTTAAAGACGCTGAGCACATTCTCGCAAAGGCTAAGCCCGATTATGCCGAGGCATTGAAGACGATAAAGCCTGCGTTGGAAAATGAAGAGACCGCAAAGAATCCTCAGGCATGGTATATTGCCGGTAAGGCTGCCCTTGGTGTCTGGGACAAACTCTGGACCGAGCTCCAGGTGGGTACGGATGTGAATTCCGACAAGAAAAAGAATGGGGCACGGACTCTTACCGATGCCTATCGCTACTTTGCCACAGCTCTTCCGCTCGACAGCCTTCCTGACGCAAAGGGAAAGGTAAAGCCGAAATACAGCAAGGAGATAAAGAAGACGCTTGCGAGATATTACAGGCCGTTCCGCAACGCAGGCATTTTCCTTTATGATGCCGGCGATCTCCAGGGGGCTTTCGACGCATGGGAAATATATGTCAACCTGCCTGCGCGTCTTAAACTCGGACAAAAGGATCTTAAACCTGATAACAATACTGATATCGGTCAGATTCTATATTATCAGGCACTTGCCGCCATCTCTTCGGGTGATAACGCCCATGCTGTGGAGAAGTTCACCTCGGCGCGGCGCAGCGGTTTTTCTACCAAAGATCTGTATCTCTATGCCATGGAGGCCTCACGCCGCATGGAAAATGATTCTCTCATGATTGAATTTGCCCGTTATGGAAACGAGCTTTACGGCCGCGAGGATGTCAGTTTCTCGCTTGTGCTGATAAATGACTGTCTGACCAACCGCGATTATGAACATGCCCGGCGTCTCGCATCGGAAGCTCTCGCTGTCACTTCCGACGATAAGATAAAGAGCCAGCTCTACGATGTGCTTGGTGTCACGGCTGAGCAGGAGGGGAATGTCGAGGAAGCTTTCGTGCAGTTTCAGAAATCTGTCGTCTATGATCCTGACAATGCCAAATGCTTTTTTGATCTCGGTCGGCTTATCTATAACGAATCGCTCAAGATAATAGAGAGCGGTGACAAGGAGGCTGAGGAGTCAAAAGCGATTCCGGGCCTGAAGAAAGCTGCCGAATATTTCGAGAAGGCTTATTCTCTTGATCCGTCGATGTCGCAGATTCCTTCGACTCTCTACAGCCTTTATTACCGTCTCGGTATCGGGTACGAGACCAATGCCGACTATTGGTTCAGAAAACAGCAGGAGCGACAATAGCATAGTGTTTATTGAAAAGGCTGAGGGCAAACGGCAGCCTTTGATGTTAAAAAAAGTTATGGCAACATCTATCTTCTTGCCGGAGGTGTTATGATAGTAAAATAAAAACTCATTAAAATTTACTCATCATGAAAGCCTTAGTCGTTTTAGCTTTTGTTTTTGCTATTATAGCAGCTGCATTTCTTATTGCTACCGTATTCACAACCGGTTCAACTATGATTTATGTTTCAATCAGCGCAGGCTTGGCATTGGCGGCTTTTATAATTCTCTTTGTCGCTTACACCAACCGAAGTGTGAAATAGACCCTCGGATTTGATTATCCAATAAGATTTACGGTCCCGGCCGATGTGGAGGAGTGATTCTCTTTCCCGTCGGCCGGAATCTGTTTGTTGCTAAAAACGAAAATATTCAGTAATTTTGCTTCTGAAATATAAGAATCATATATGACCACTGATGAGCAATTCGAGCAGGCAATGGCTTGCTGCCGCGAGATTTTCGCGAAAAAACTTAAGGATTACGGCGCGTCATGGCGCATAATGCGGCCTTCGTCTATAACTGACCAGATATTCATCAAGGCGAAGAGAGTGCGTACGCTTGAGACAACAGGCTGCGCAATGGTCGATGAAGGAATCCTTCCCGAGCTGATGGGAATCGTGAATTACGGCATAGTAGGACTGATTCAGCTTGAAAAGGGATATGTCGATGAGGTCGATATTCAACCGGAAGAGGCGCTCGCGCTTTATGACCGCTTCGCTTCAGAAGCCCGCTCACTGATGATTGCCAAAAATCATGATTACAACGAAGCATGGCGGTGGATGCGCACAGCGAGTTACACCGATTTCATTCTGACGAAAGTTCAGCGTGCGAAACAGATAGAGGATAACGATGGTCAGACCATAGCTTCAGAGGGTATAGATGCCAACTACATGGATATGGTCAACTACGCCGTTTTCGGCATAATCAAACTGACAGAATGAAAACTCCGGCATCGGAAAAACCTGACGAAAAGGTATCGGTGGCGCTCCGTGTCATAGTGTGGGTTCTCCGCATAGGAGTCGGAGCCTTGTTTGTCATGTCCGGTCTTGTAAAGGCCATAGACCTCTGGGGGACTGTCTTCAAGTTTGAGGAATATCTGACGGCTTGGGCGATAGATGTTCCTCAGTCGCTTGTGGTTCTCGGAGCGATGGGGCTCTGCTCTCTCGAGTTTCTGACCGGTGCGATGCTTGCACTCGGATGTTTCCGCCGCGTCGCTGTCTGGACGCTTCTTGCCATGATGGCTGTCATGCTGCCTTTGACTTTGTATATTTGGATAGCCGATCCCGTCTCTGACTGCGGATGTTTCGGCGATTTCTGGGTTATAAGCAATGGTGCGACATTTTTCAAGAACATTCTGATCACGGCGGCGCTGGTTCTTCTTGTTTTGTGGAACAGGAAAACCGAAGGCCTGTATAATCCTTACAGTCAGTGGATATGCGGAGTCGCTCTGATGGTCTTTGTTACAGCGGTCGAACTCTATGGTTATAATGTTCAGCCTCTGCTGGATTTCCGTTCTTTTCCGGTCAGTACTTCTCTGCTTCCCGACGAAAATGGCTCGGATGATGCCGGAGAGGACATAGTGTTCGTCTATGAAAAAGATGGCGTCAAGAAAGAATTTTCTGTCAATTCTACTCTGCCGGATTCGACGTGGACTTTTATAGAACGCAAGACCTCAGGCGCAAATGACGTCGAAAAGTCTGCGACTGAACTCGCAGTGTTCGATGAGGAGGGCGATGACATAACTCTCGATGTCATCAGCGGTTCCGGATTGGAAATGGTTGTCGTCGTTCCGCAGTATTCGCGTGCCGACATATTCTATACATCTTTCACCAACGAGCTTAATACGATGATGAATCGAATGGGCGGTTCGCTTGTGGAGCTCACGGATCTTGATGCCGACAGCATAGAGACTTTGCGAGACTGGGCTATGGCCGATTTTCCCATTTACAGAGCCGAATCTACCGTACTCAAGGAGCTGTCACGCGGCATTGTTTCGGTGGTTCTTCTTCGAGACGGCCGAATCCTTTGGAAACGCAACATGGGATCGATAGATGTCGAGGCTCTTGTTAAGTCACCTTCTCCTGAAGTGGCTCTCGAGATGCTCGCTCCGGGCGGAAAGTCGATGCTGATACACTGGAGCGAATTCCTTCTGCTTGTTCTTGTCGTGATTCTTGTCATAGATAAAACGGCGTCTGTTGTAATTAAACGCCGGAAAGATGGGAAAGGTGAGAATAAATCAGTAAATTTGCAGGACGCAAACCAGAGCGAAAAAAACGATTAAAAAAGAACAGATAAATTGATTAACCAATAAACATTCAGAAAAATGAGAAAAAACATTGTAGCAGGCAACTGGAAAATGAACACCACCCTGCCTGAAGGAATTGCTCTCGCAAAAGGTGTAAACGAGGCTCTTAAGAATGTTGACGCAAAGTGTGACGTGATCATCTGCGTTCCTTTCACCCATCTCGCTTCAGTCAATGAGGTTATAGACAAATCAAAGCTTGGTCTCGGTGCGGAGAATTGCGCAGATCATCGTTCAGGTGCATATACCGGCGAGGTTTCCGCACCTATGGTCGCTTCAACCGGCGCTGAATATGTTATCCTCGGTCACAGCGAGCGTCGCCAGTATTATGGAGAAACCTCCGAGACTCTTAAGGAAAAAGTGAAACTCGCTCTTGAAAACAATCTCACACCTATTTTCTGCATCGGCGAAGTGCTCGAACAGCGTGAAAACGGAACATATCTTGATGTTGTGAAGGCTCAGATCGAGGAAGCTCTCTTCGATCTCTCTGCCGAAGATTTCTCAAAGCTTATTCTTGCTTACGAGCCTGTTTGGGCCATCGGTACCGGTAAGACCGCAACGGATGATCAGGCAGAAGAAATGCATGCCTTCATCCGCAATGTGATCGCTGAGAAGTATGGCAAGGAAGTGGCTGACAACACATCTATCCTCTATGGCGGAAGCTGCAAGCCTTCAAATGCAAAGGCTCTCTTCGCAAAACCCGACGTTGACGGCGGTCTGATCGGTGGCGCTTCTCTCGATGCTGATTCTTTCATGGGCATTGTGACAGCATTTGAATAATCGGGTTTCTCTCGGTCCGGCATATCCCGTAGAAATATGTCGGACGGGGATTCCATCAAATAAATTAGGCTACAAAAATTAATTTTATTAATTTTGTAGCCTAATTGTTTGCATATACAACCCATCTACCGCCTATGTCAAATCGTGGCCTGATACGTTTCATTATATTTGTGTTCCTATTTGGCGCTTCATTTTCTGTGAGCGCTCAGGTCAGACAGGAGTCGCCTGCCGTTTGCATTGTTGATGAAATAACTGCTGACAGTGTCAATGTCATCGAAATGCCTGACGGCCTCTGGGAACTGATAAATTACAGCGACGGATCAGAGAATAAAAGAGAAAGGCCGGTCAATCCGCGTCCTTTCACCGTTCAGGTCTATGGCGACAAATCGCGCAACGAGGCCAACTCGCGTGCCGCCAAGGTGCAGGCCAGATTCCCGCAATATTATGTCCGCCGTCATTACAGCAGTCCGTATTTCCGCGTGTATCTGGGCGCTTTCGAAACATCGCGCGACGCCCAGGCGCTCGTGAATCAGGTTAAGAAAGCTTTCCCGGCGTTCGCCAATGAAGTGCATTGGACAAAGACCAGCATAGGTTCCTCGCGGAAAAGATAATTCTTTCTCATGTTTCAAATGGATAATTCAAAAGAACCCCAGTCGGAAATAATAGAGAAAATCGCCGGTCATTACAAGGCCATAATAGAGCTGATCGGTGAAGACCCCGAAAGGGAGGGCCTTGTGAAAACTCCGCAAAGAGCTGCAAAAGCGTTGTATTATGCAACCCGTGGATATCGACAGGATCTTGAAAGCGTTATACATGGCGCTCTTTTTCACACTGATGAAAGCCAGCTTGTGGTTGTGAAGGATGTGGAGTTTTACTCGTTGTGCGAGCATCATGTACTTCCTTTTTTCGGCCATGTCAGTGTAGGTTATCTGCCGGGAGAGAAGATAGTCGGATTGAGTAAGATCGCCAGAATAGTGGATATGTTTGCTCGACGTCTTCAGGTGCAGGAAAGGTTTACGTCTGAATTGGCGGATGCGTTGACCGAGGCGCTTGGAGCGCGTGGCGTGATTGTAAGGGCTGAAGCCCGACATCTCTGTATGGCAATGAGGGGAGTCCAGAAACAGGATAGCACTACCGTTACACTCGCCACGACCGGAGCGATGAAGACTGACGCATCATTGCGCGCGCAGTTTTTCAGCATGCTTTAATGTTTCGGTCCCAAGACGTGACAATGTGGAGGATTTGTCTCCGCGGGGATTTGAATTGAATATTCTATTGTGATTAATCTTTCGTTCCGGGTACAAAGGATTCGAAAGAGTTGTCGTCATAGTAAACGATAATGTTTACTATGCGTTTTTTTGTATATGGGTTGAATGTAATAGCGGATTTTTTGATTTCCTGGCCGTCTGAGTCAGGATTTATGTCAAGAGGGGTGGAGTTTAGTCCCTGAAGTCCCTCGGAATCACTTTTTTCGCTATTTTGCTCATTTTCCGTGAAACTTTTTTCGAAATCAATTCTTGGCTGATTGTTTTCATTATCAGTAGGTTGCGCATCGTCAAATCCTAAAAAAGTGCTGTTTTGAGGCTCTGAGATTTTAAAATTTCCTTCGTGCAGCATACTCCCTTCGCCAAACATCAGCCACAGGACGGAAAGTTGAGGATATGCTTCGTGGATTTTGCTGATCAGTTCATCGCTCACTTTCTTGTTGCGACCGTTCAGGAGCTGGGAAAGGGTAGGGCGAGCTATCTTGCAATTGTCAGCGAATTGAGTGATGGCAACAGACTCATAATTTATGAATTCTTTTAGGCGCGAAACAATATCCATTTGTAAATTATTCTTTGTAATTACGCATTGCAAATGTAATTAATTTAAATTAAATATGCAAACCTCGGAGAGTAATTTTGTAATTTACAAAATCAAATACGACTTCGAATATTGTTGGAAAAGGTTCCCTTTCGTAAAGTTTGTGCTTATTGTAAAGATATACATTTCGGCAGTAATATATTGATTGTCACCGGGGATAGGATGGTATATAATGCTGAATATCGGTTCTTTCGTGTATGGCTGGGCTGTAAAGAGGAGAAAGCTTTAACTTTTACTTGATAATAAATTTGTAATATAAGTAGTTATCAGCATATTATGAAATGTTGCAAATAAAAGTTAATGCCTAAAATTGGATTTTGTAAACATTTAGGAATTTTAATTTGGGTTCGTTTCCTGTTTGAATAATCAAATTCTCGAATAGGAAAAATGGACTCGTTTGTTAACGTTGCGATTCTTAATTGTTGATTTTGATTTGTGAATTAACGTATGCAATCATAAATTGCTACAAGAATTGTCATCTCGTTTGTTTTTGTAAATTCAAATAAATAGATTGCATTGTCAGACGTAATCCAGAAAAATATTTTAATGTTCTCATTATCTGATAGTATAACAATTCAACACGTAGCTTTTCCTTATGTGAAATTGTTAATTATACTATATTAACTCTTTAATAATCTAAATGTTACTTATCCCGTTTGATTTTGATGCTAATTCCGCCTGATTTTATACATGATTTTACTTGTGAGAATTAATGATTCTATGATGCAAGATTTCGCTTGAGCCGGATTTTAGATATAAAGCTCTCGCTTAATTCGAGGTAAATATGAAATTTTGTAGAAAAAGAAATGCGTATGAAATTCCAAAATCTATTGTTTTATACTGTCCTGGCTATTGGGCTCGTCTGTTTGAGCGGTTGTCAGGCTTCGAAAGGAAAAGTTGTGGCGCATGTGCCGTATAAGACTGTAGATAATTATTTTGTCAGAAATGATGTGGAAGGCACGCCTCCAGTAACGATAAAAGCTTCGGATGAATTTGAAAGATATTTCGGAATGGCTGCGACAATGGGGCCTGACGGCCGTCCGACGGATGTGGATTTCAATAAAAATTATGTGATATGTGTCGCGCTTCCGCCTACGGATCTTGATACTGATCTATCAGTGGAATCATTGTCTGAAGCTCGCGAGGGTAAGCTTATCCTTCGTTATGCGATAAGGCGGGGTGAGAGGAGGTCATATTCCATACGACCGCTTTTGCTTCTTATGGTTGATAAGAAGTATGAAATGCCGGTTGAGTTGAAGGCCGAGTTAAGGAATAATTGACGAACGAATATCATTTGTAATTCCAATAAAAGCGGGTGTCCCCCGCTTTTATTATTTTGAATAGATAAGAACGGTGGAAGCAGGGGTGGATTTCGATGTTTTTATGTTTCTTCTGTCTATATGGAAAGTCGGAATTGTTTTTTGCTTGTTTAATTCTCATGGGCGCTATTTTTGCCCGACTGTCGGCTACTTTTGTAATGTAAATCAAAGCCATATTCAACTAAAATAAGAAAGCTATGACAAGCCCTTTTGTTATTTCAAGCCGAGTGATCGAGACCGTGAAATCTTTACCCGAAGAAGAACGCCGCATAATTTCATCTGCACTTGCGGAGGAGTTGCTCTGTGGGGAGGACCCGGTAAAAAAGATGTCACCATTGCAGGCCATGCTCTATTCGGTGGTCCGTTACTACGTGAAACGGGATTCGGAATGTTCCTCTGTCAGGGACGCCTTGTCGTCCGCGAATACGGCTGTTGCTTTTTGAGGAAGGAAACGGCTTGTGGTGATTATTTATGCTTGCACGGATGCGTCTGGATTGCGTAGTGGGATTGGAGGTGTAAATTCTTTTAATTTATAAAACCTTTATTATTAACTATATATCTCAACAACTAAAAATATTAGTAGCATAACTAATATTTTTAGTTTATCTTTGCGGTCGCAAACTAAAACTTTTAGTTATGGAAAGACTGACCGAAAAAGAACTTGAGCTGATGAAATTATTCTGGGCTTCGGGAGACGCTTTCGTCCGCGAGCTTGTTGACAGGTATCCTTCACCAAAACCACATTTCAACACCGTATCGACCTATGTCAGATTACTGGAGAAAAAAGGTCTTGTAAAGCATGAGGAATTAGGCAACAGTTTTCGCTACTCCCCTGCAGTAAGCGCTGAGGAATATTCCGTAGCGTTGGTGAAAGAGATCGCAGAGAAATTCTATGGGAATTCGATGAAGGACTTGATCGTTTCCCTGCTTGGAAATGTAGAACTGTCGGAGGACGATATGTGGGATCTGATGACGGAGATGAGGCGATCGCGCAAGCGGGAATGAAAAAAAGCCCGGCGAATGGCCGGGCTTCGTATTTAGGATTGATTTTAGATCAGTCTTTAACGGCTGCAACTCCGGGTAGGATCTTGCCTTCGATAGCTTCGAGAAGAGCACCGCCACCGGTAGAAACGTAGGAAACCTGATCGGCAAGGCCGAATTTGTTGACACAAGCGACAGAATCACCGCCGCCTACGAGAGAGAATGCACCGTTGTCGGTTGCCTTTACGATGGCATCGGCTATAGCGCGTGAGCCACCTGTGAAGTTGTCGAATTCAAACACTCCGGCAGGACCGTTCCAAAGAATAGTCTTGGCGGGAACGATTGCCTCGGCGAAAGCCTTGCATGATTCGGGACCAGCGTCAAGACCTTCCCAGCCGTCGGGAATATCCATGACGGAGCAAATCTGGGTGTTGGCATCGTTGCTGAAGCTGTCGGCAGCCACGCAGTCTGTACCGAGCACGAGGTTTACGCCTTTTGCTTTAGCTTTGTTCATGATATCGATTGCGAGATCGAGTTTATCGTTTTCGCAGATCGAATCACCTACTTTGCCGCCCATGGCTTTTGCGAAGGTATAAGTCATACCGCCGCAGAGGATGAGGTTGTCAACCTTGTCCATGAGGTTCTCGATGATGCCGATTTTGGTGGAAACTTTCGAGCCGCCCATGATAGCGGTGAAGGGACGTTTGATGTCTGAAAGTATGTTGTCAACAGCTTTCACCTCTTTTTCCATGAGGTAGCCAAGCATTTTGTCCTGTTTGTCGAAATAATCGGCGATAACGGCAGTGGAGGCGTGTTTGCGGTGTGCGGTTCCGAAGGCGTCGTTAACATATACATCTGCATAGCTTGCGAGAGTCTTTGCGAATTCTTTCTGACGTTCCTTCATTTCTTTCTTTGCTGCATCGTAGGCGGGGTCAGCTTTGTCAATGCCCACGGGCTTGCCTTCTTCTTCGGGATAGAAGCGGAGGTTCTCGAGCAGAAGAACTTCACCGGGTTTCAGGCTTGCGGCAGCTTCAGCGGCCTTTGCGCAGTCAGGCGCGAATTTCACATCAGTGCCGAGTGCTTTGGCGACAGCATCTTTGATCTGAGAAAGAGAGAATTTCGGATTCACTTTTCCTTTAGGTTTGCCCATGTGGCTCATAATGATGAGGCTTCCACCGTCAGCGAGAATTTTTTTGAGGGTGGGGAGAGCGCCGCGGATACGGGTGTCGTCGGTGATGTTGCCGTTTTCATCCAAAGGCACGTTGAAGTCAACGCGCACGATTGCCTTTTTGCCGGCAAAGTTGAAATCGTCGATTTTCATTTCAGTATTTTATTTTTGGTTTTGAGTGTTAAATGTTTATTCTTCGCAAAAGTAATGAATTTTATCGGTAATCGCATGCAAAAATTCGCTAAAAATTCATTTATGCGCGGACAAATGTCAATCCGTTGTAGAGTGAATGCCATTAAGATTACATTATATTCCGGAAAAAGAAGAGAGTAACATTCAACCGTTCTACCATTTCATTTCTTAAAGTAAAATATTGAAAAGATACCCTGAGATTACAGCCGTCAGGAATATTACTGCTACTATCATAGCTACAAGTTTCTTCTTGAAGATGCTTGCGAGCATTGACATTTCGGGTATCGCCATACCTGCACCTCCGATGACGAGTGCTATCACTGCGCCGATACTCATTCCTTTGCCCATCAAAGCCACTCCGATAGGGATTGCAGTTTCGGCACGAATATACAGAGGCACTCCGATGATGGCTGCGACAGGTACAGCGAATGGATTGTCCGGTCCGGCGATTTTCAACACCCAGTCGCTTGGCATATATCCGTATATCACAGCTCCTAATGCAACACCGATTATAAGATACCAGAAAATCGGGCGTAGCGTGTCCCATCCGGCACGAAGTGCTATAGTTATTTTCTGACTCCACGGGAGCTTCTTGGCCTCAATGGGCTTTTCACCTGACGAACAGCAGGACGGCTTTTTCAGCCTCACGTTTTTGACATACTTCTGCGCATCGACCTTCTGTAATCCCCAGCCGAAAAATACGGCACAAAGAAAAGCTATCGCCACATAAATAAGCATTACTTTGATTCCTACTAACGCTCCCAACATCGCTATGATAATGGGGTTGAGCAGCGGAGAGGCTATGAGGAACGACATTGTGGCTCCGAAAGGAATGCCGGCATTGAGGAAACCTACAGTCATGGGGAGAGTAGAACATGCGCAGAAAGGTGTGAGCGCACCGAATCCGGCAGCTATCACATTCCCGAAGAAGCCTGCTTTTTCAATTTTCTTGCTGATTTTTTCCTGCGGAATATACATAAGTATGATTTCTACAAGTGCAGTGATCACGATGAACAATACAACAAGCTCAACCGTGATGTAGCAGAAATACCAAAGAGTGTCGAGTAGAGTGTTCATTTCAAATTATCGTTGTAAAATTGTTCAAATCTGGTTTTAATCTCGTCACGCACTCGGCGAAATTCGCTCATGATGTAGTCTTCAGAGCCGACAGCATCGGAGGGATCATCGAAACCGATATGAATACGATGCTTTACATTGCCGACAAACGCAGGACAGCTCTCGTTTGCTCCTCCGCATACAGTTATCACATAGTCCCAGGACTCCTTAAGGTATTCTTCAACATTGTGCGGCGTATGGCCGCTGATGTCGATGCCTCTTTCCTTCATTACCTCTACGGCACGAGGATTGACTCTTTCAGCCGGTCTCGTTCCTGCTGAAAATACCTTTATATTCGGGTCAAACGACTGGAGGAAGCCGTGAGCCATCTGACTGCGGCAACTGTTGCCGGTGCATAGAATCAATACTTTCATTTTTCATTCGATTTAGAAGAAATAACCGTAACCCCATCCGGAAATGGTTGCCATGACAATTACAAGAGCGACATATATCACAGTCTTTTTCGTACCCATCACACTTCTTATGACAAGCATATTCGGAAGCGACAGCGACGGGCCGGCGAGCAGCAGGGCAAGAGCCGGGCCTTTACCCATGCCGGAAGCGAGCAGTCCCTGAATAATCGGCACTTCGGTAAGAGTGGCGAAATACATAAACGCACCTGTGAAACTTGCGAAGAAGTTTGATAGTAACGAATTGCCGCCGACTGCCCATTCAACCCAGCTATTTGGAATAATACCGGGTAGTTCTATACCGTCATGCGTTGAACCGAGCAGGAATCCCGCTGTCAATACTCCGACTGCAAGCAACGGTAGTATCAGCTTGGCGAATCCCCATGAAGACAACGCCCATTCGCGGTTTTCATCATCGTTTTTATCGCATAACAATATGATTGCAAGCACAGCGACAGAAACTATCATAGGCACAAGAGGAGCCAGTTTCGCATCGGGAATGAAAACATTTGCGATGAAAGCCGATACAGCTACCGCGATTGCTCCAAGGATAATCCAACGGGTTTTAAGATGGAGGATTTTTACAAGCATCACGCACAGACCTATTGCAAGGGCAGATGTTATCCACCATTTAGCCCCGTAGATTGCAGCCCAGATGCCACGGTCGATTGCCGCCGGTGCGCCCCAGTTGGCGAACACGAGGATAGCCACAAGAGTAAAGAAAAACACTGCCGTCTGCCAAAGCGGGCGTTTTTCCGGGGGTGGGACGATATTCATCTGTGCAGCCTCCTTATCCCGTTCTTCCTTACGGAAGATAAACGACATTATCAGGCCGATAACTACAGCAAAGGTAACGGCTCCGATTACACGAGCAAGTCCCATTTCCAGCCCGAGGATACGGGCGGTGAGGATTATCGAGAGTATGCTGATGGCGGGACCGGAATAGAGAAAGGCTATTGCCGGACCGAGTCCCGCACCACGCTTGTAGATGCTTGTAAACAACGGAAGAATGGTACAGGAACAGACGGCAAGGATACCTCCCGATACAGAAGCCACGGTATATGACACCCACTTCTTTGCATTTGCACCGAAATATTTCAGCACCGATCCCTGGCTTACGAACACTGCAATCACACCGGCGATGAAGAATGCCGGGAGAAGACAGAGTACGATATGCTCACGGGCGTACCACTTGGCGAGGTCAAGTGTTGAGTGTATCGCTGTCATCAGTGTGTCGCTGTTGACAGGCAAGAAGAACGCTGTCATGAATATGACAACAGTCCACATCAGGAACTTGATTTCCTTCTTCGTTTCCATAGCTGTTGCCGGTTGTTTCAGTTCAGATTCCGAGAACTTTTTTCACTTCATCGGCAGATGGAACGTGTCCTTTAATCTTGACGGCACCGTCAACGACCACCGCCGGTGTCGCCATGATGTTGTATTTCATCATTTCGGTTATGTCCTCGACTTTTGAGAGTCTTACATCAAGATTGTTCTCGCTGATCACACGCTCGACGACCTTGTATGTTTCCTTGCACTTGGCACATCCGGGTCCGAGAACAAGAACCTCGCTGACCTTTGTCCCGGGAGATGTGGAGCAGCACGAGGTTTCAACGGATTCGGTGGAGTCGGCGGGACATCCGCACGACTGAACAGGTTTCACATCGTCTTCCACGATTATGTTGCTATTGCAGCAACAGGAACTTTTCTTTTTAGGGGCGAAGAGGGTTGACCAAAAGCCTTTCTTAGATTCTTTGTTATTTCCCATTTGTCATTTAGTTTGTATTTCGTCTTACAACGAACATTGTTGTTAAAATTTTTAGAAGAACATCATTATGCAGTAGTAAATACCTACTGATATGAAAATTGCGCCGACGATAATGTTGAGCCATTTCTGAATCGTGCGCAGTTTGCCGTAGAATTCGCCGACCTTTTCAACGCTGAAAGCGAGAATCCATGCGACGGCAAGCACGGGGAGTGCCGTGGCTATTGCGAACAGTATCGGCAGAAGCCAGCCTGCATTTACAGTTACCGACATGGGTATGAGCATCCCAAAGTAGAACACTCCGCTTGTAGGGCAGAAAGCCATCGCGAACAGAACACCGAGCAACAACGCTCCCCAGCCTCCTTTGCGGACGAGTCCTTCGCCGTTGCCGCCGAAGCCGAACTGAGGCAGATTGAGCTTATGTCCGAACAGCATGAAAAGTCCGATAAGCAGCAACAGTGGTCCAATCAGCAGTTCGCCCCATTTCCCTATTGTCTTTTGTATGCCGAATACGCTTGCACCCTCTTTCAGAATTGAGATAAGGATGGCGCCGAGGATGGTGTATGAGATGACTCGTCCTAAAGTGTAAAGGACACCATTACGGAAAATACGTCTGCGGTTCTCTATGTCCTTGCCGATGTAGCCTATTGCAGCTATGTTGGTGGCAAGCGGACACGGTGAGATAGCAGTGAGCAATCCGAGAAGGAATGCGGTCAGGGCCGGAGCAGTGCTATTGTCAAGTAAAGTCTGCAACCAGTCCATTATTTCAATGATTGGCGGATTTTGTCTGCAATACCTTTCTTGAAGCCGTCAGGATTTTTACGGGCGTTCCCGAAACCAAACTCAGTGAGGTTGTTACGGCTCTCCTTACCGTCTTTCCATTTGTTGACAAAGAGAGAAGACCATGTAACTTCGTATTTGTCGGCGATTTTCTCTCCCTCCAGGGTAGAGATATCCACTGCCTTGAATACGATGGTGCCGTTTTTCAGCTCGTTTGCAAAGAGTGCGTTTACGACCTCTTTAGCGTTTTTCTCGATAGCCATGCAGGTGGCACAGCGTTGTTTGCCGTGGAAATATATTACTTCCACTCTATCCTTTTCAGGAGATTTCGCAGCAGCGGTATTATCCTCGCTTCCGCACGACACCAGCCCTATCATAAGGGCGAAAAACATCAGTAACTTTTTCATGTGATTATCATTTAATTTAGATTGTTATTTGCCGAATTACGAACATCGAAAATAAAAAATAGTGCTTACTAGCAGCAATTCTTTTTTGAGGGACAGCATTCGTCAAGCATCTGTGAAAATAGCAGCCGTGCCAGTTTCCAGTTCTCTGCGTTGATACAATACTTTACTTTCGGAGGTTCGATAGTACCTTGAATCAGTCCGGCATCTTTCAGTTCGCTCAGATGTTGCGACACCGTGGCTTTCGCAATCGGAAGTACCTCGTGTATATCGCCAAAGAAACATTCGTTTCTCTGAGCGAGAAAATGCAGGATTGCTATACGGGTGGGATGCCCCATCGCTTTCGCGAACCTCGCAAGACGCTCCTGTTCGGGTGTTATCTCTAATTTTGCCATATCATCTTTTGTTTGGTGTTCGCAAAATTACAAACAATATTTGACGCAGACAAAAATTCTTATCATAAAAATTACTTGGCCGCCTGCCGGATATTGTTTCAGACAAGCGGCCAAGTGAAATTATTTTAGATACTACAGTTGATCGGATTATTTCAGGAGGGCGGCCATCTGGTCGCGGAGTTTCCGGGCTTCCTCGCCGGCGCGCTCGGCGAAATCTTCACCTGACGATGCGTAAATGATGCCGCGCGATGAATTTACAAGCAGACCGCAATCGTCGATCATGCCGTATTTGACTACTTCTTCAAGACTGCCTCCCTGTGCTCCGACACCGGGTACGAGAAGGAAGCTCCTGGGGGCTACGCGGCGGATGTCCTCAAACATGCGCCCCTGAGTTGCACCGACAACATACATCATCTCGTCGGGGCCGGCCCATTTGCTCGATTTTTCAATAACCTGCTCAAAGAGGGGAGTGCCCTCTGCGTCCTTGATGAGCTGGAAGTCATGGCTGCCTTTGTTGGAAGTCAGAGCTAACAGAATCACCCATTTGCCCTCATATCCGAGGAATGGTGTTACGCTGTCCTCGCCCATATAAGGTGCCACGGTTATCGCATCCACATCAAGATGCTCGAAGAAACTTCTGGCGTAGAGTTTGGAGGTGTTGCCTATGTCGCCGCGTTTGGCGTCTGCTATGATGAACTGGTCGGGATAGTTTTCTTTAAGATATCTGACTGTACGTTCCAGTGCGTCCCATCCTGCAGCTCCGAAGCTTTCGTAGAATGCCATGTTCGGTTTGTAGGCCACGCAATAGGGCGCTGTAGCGTCTATGATCGCTTTGTTGAAATTGAAAATGGGATCCGGTCCCTCCGCGATGTGGCGAGGGATTTTCAACGGGTCTGTGTCAAGACCGACGCAGAGAAAAGACTTTTTAGCCTTGATGTTCTCAACCAATTGTTTTCGTGTCATAACTGATGTATAGTTAATGGATTATTTGTTTCATTTCTTCAGATAAAATCCGCTGAATCTGAATGTGCCGAAATCGTCTTCTTTCTTTATCACCTTCAACGAATAGAGGGAGAAGTCGGTGAGAAGAAACAGATCGTCAGGGGCGGAAATCACACGGCAGTGTATAGGCAACGCCGATTTGTTTCCTTTGGTCTGCACAAGGCGGTTCAGATTGAACGGAATTGTGATGCCATTGGCGACATTTATCTCTATACTGTCTTTGCCGAGATACTTTGTGTTGAGGTTGTCGGCGGAGCAGCTTACGTATTCAATCGATGAATAGCCCTGCGGGATAGGCGACAAAGCATCTTTCCCCTCCATTTTGGTCCAGAATTCTTTGCCATCCGCATTACTCTCACGGATATCCTCATGGAATTCGTAGGAATATCTTGGGACATCGCCTGTTACTATTCCTCTGATTCTCCGCGCCCCGAGTTCGCGCTGAAGATAAGTAATGTCATCTATTAGGCTGTCGGCCTTGTCGGCGGGAATCGAATTCAGTCTGGCGCAAAGCTTTTCGTATGGCACCGGTAGTTCCGTTACGCCGATTCCTTTCAACTGAGCTGAGATCCGCTCAGGCATATCTCTGACTCCGAATGAAGTGAAATTAAATCCCGGAATCACTGACGCAATAAGCATGGGAATGATGACACCCGAAGCTATCAGATCCATTCGTGGCGATTTGCAGAGATTTCCGTAGATGCAGGCTGCATATCCCAGAATGTTGAAGAGGGTAACGTAGAGGCGCGGAGCGGTCCAGCCGTACTGATGCACGCGATAGCCTATGGCGATACTCATCATTATAAGCAATGGAACCATAGCTACGGGCCACCAGCGGAAAGCACTCGATGCTATCTTCGCCGCCTTGGGATTGGCCTCGGGCGCAAAACGATAAACCTGAATGCCGAAAAGAAGCACGAATACAGCCGCCATAAGACCGCCGACCATGAGAGTAACCGATGTGCGTGGCAACGACATTTCATGGAGCATTTTGATTCCGTAGGCATATAGGATTACCGCGTAAACGGCGGCGAGAGGAAGAAGAATATTCTTGCAGAAACGGTCGAAAAGAGAGCCGGGAGCCGGTCCGGTCACTGCGGGGCCCTCTTTCGTTGGATATCCGGAAATAAAATAAAGCGCAGGAGGAGCCAGAGCCAATAGGGGAATCAATACTGCAAACATCAGTTTTTCTGTGACGTTGAACAGCGAGGTGAGCGTAAAACTGAACAGCATGGAGATTACCAGCATGAAAAGGAATGTCAGTCCGGTAATTGTCAGCCGAATGACCAACTGCCGTGTATAAAGGTAACGGACTTTATTATCATGCAACCTCCTGCTGACAGGAGCTGTCAACGCCGCTATGGCAAGAAATATAAGCATCGACCAGTACGCTGCGCTGAATTCCTCAGACCAGTAGCTGCCGATGTTGTAGATGCATGCCACTGCAGCGGCTGTAAATAAAGCCGTGCATAGCTGCAGAACAAGACCGTAACGCAGTTCGCGGTAATCGCTCCATTGTTTTGCTATGACTGACAGAAGCGCGCCGAGGGTAAGTCCGGCTACAATGGACTGAGGCAGCGAGGTGTTGTTATGGTAAAGCCAGCATCCTTGGGCAATCCCTAAAACGATGATATAGCAGACTGTAAATGGGAACTGTTGCCATGCTCGGGCGAAAATGGCCACGTAAGTCTGAGGGCTGAATAAAGCAGCCGGACGGAATTTTTTAGAAGGAGAAAGATCGTTTTCCATTTGTGGATAATTAGAGGTCAGAGACTGGCTTCCTTCATTCGTTCGGCGTTCTCGGCAACTATCAGATGGTCTATGCAGTCCTGAATGTCGCCGTCCATGAAAGCCTGGAGGTTGTATATGGTGTAATTGATGCGGTGGTCCGTGATTCGGCCTTGCGGATAATTATAGGTACGGATCTTTGCGGATCTGTCTCCGGTGGAAACCATTGTCTTTCGCCGGGAGGCTATGTCATCCATGTATTTGCGGTGCTCTTTATCATAGATAAAAGTCCGCAGGCGGCTGAGCGCTCTCTCCTTGTTTTTCGGCTGATCGCGGGTTTCGGTACATTCAATCAGGATTTCCTCAGTCTCGCCTGTGTTGGGATTCTTCCACATGTAACGCAGCCTGACGCCTGATTCAACCTTGTTGACGTTCTGGCCTCCCGCTCCGCCGCTTCTGAAAGTGTCCCATTTGATTTCACCTTCGTTGATCTCGACGTCGAAAGGTTCGGCCTCCGGCAGAACGGCTACAGTTGCGGCTGAAGTGTGGACGCGTCCCTGAGTCTCGGTAGCGGGAACGCGCTGCACGCGGTGGACGCCGCTTTCATATTTCAAAGTGCCATAGACATTGTCGCCGCTGACAGTGGCCACGATCTCTTTGAAACCGCCTGCGGCTCCTTCGCTATAGGAGGAGACGGAGAGGGTCCAGCCTTTGGATTCGCAATATTTCGAGTACATTTTGAAGAGGTCGCCCGCGAAAATCGCCGCTTCGTCGCCTCCCGTACCGCCTCTGATTTCGAGTATGGCGTTTTTGGAGTCCTCCGGGTCGGCAGGAAGAAGCAGTATCTTTATCTCTTCCTCCAGACGGGGCAGGGAAGCCTGAGCTTCATCGAGCTCTTCACGCGCCATGGTTCGCAGTTCTTCGTCTGACTCCGTCTCGAGCACTTCGTGCGCTTCCCTGATATTGTCGAGCGCCCGGCGGTAATGTCCGGTGACATTTACCAGACGTTCGAGGTCTTTGTATTCTTTGGTCAGGCGCACATAGCGCGACATATCGGCTATGACTGCCGGATCGGTTATAAGTGTGCTTACTTCCTGAAAACGGCTCTCAATTCCGTCAAGTCGGGAAAGCAGGGTGTTGTCAGACATAAAAACAAATTATAATTTCTGCGAAGTTACAAAAAAATACCATAATGAACAATATCGCATCCAATTGCGTCATACATTTGAACATAATCTTTCAAAGAGCCCGTTTAACTATGAGACGAAGCAGATTTTCCATAACACTTCTGGCCATTCTGGCCGTCTTCACTATGTCGGCTGTCCTTCCGTCGTGCGGCTCCAACAGGGCCTATTGGGGCGTGGAAGGCGATTATTACAACGACAGCTATTACCGCCCTTATGGCAAACACAAACCCCACAAGGAGAAGAAACACAAAAAGTACAAGAAACACAAGAAACACGGGCGTCATCACGACCATGATGACGACGATGACGATTGAAATTGAAGGAAATGATTTGCTCAATCCATTATAATGTGTTAATTTTGCACGTTGTAAAAAAGCAAACATTTAAAAGTAGCAATCATAAATCAAGTTATGAACATTACAAGCACCAGCACCGATCCGGTCAGCATGCGCCTGACAGTGGCGGTAGAAGAAAACGATTACAAAGCTAAAGTGACCGAAGATCTCAAAAAAATCGGTCGCACACACCAGATTCCCGGATTCCGCAAAGGTCACGTTTCCCTGAAAGACCTGGAGCGCCGTTTCGGCAAACAGGTTACGAGCGATGTGATCAATCAGGTTGTTTACGAGGCCGTTATGAAATATATTCAGGAGAATAAGCTTAACGTTCTCGGCCAGCCGCTTCCTGTTGAAGTCAAGGAACTTGACCTTAAGAACCAGACTTCATTCACATTTGAATATGACCTGGCTATCGCCCCGGCCCTTGATGTCGAGACCGACAAGAATGTTCACGTACATTATTATAATATCGAGGTTACCGATGAAATGGTTGACGAGCAGGATAAAGCTTTCCGCAAACGTTTCGGCGCACAGGTGCCCGGCGAGGAGTTCGAGCCGGATGCTCTTGTCAAGGGTGCTATCATGCAGCTTAACGAAGACGGCAGTGTGAAGGAAGGCGATGACGCCATTCAGGTAGTCAGCGGCATCCTCGCACCGATGTATTTCACGGATAAGGATCAGGCAGCTCTTTTCGAAGGTAAGAAAGTAGGTGACAAGGTCGTCTTCAACCCGCGCAAGGCTACCGGCGAAAATATTACCGAAATAGCTTCCATGCTCAATATCGATAAAGCCCGCGTAGCAGAAGTGCAGGGAGATTTTGAAATGGCGATATCCGAAATCATCGTAGTAAAACCGGCCGAAATAGGTGAGGAACTTTTCACAAATGTTTTCGGCAAAGACAAAGTACACAACGAAGAAGAGTATCGCGAAGCTGTCAAAAACATGATTTCCGGCGAACTTCAGGGTAACAGCGATATGATTTTCCGTTGGTCGGCCCGTAAGGCTTATATGGACAAATACGGTGACATGCAGCTCCCTGCCGCTCTTTTGACAAAATGGCTCATGACCCGCAACGAGGAGATGACGGAAGAAAAGGCCGCTGAGGAATTCAGCCGTATGGAATCGGATCTTAAATGGCAGCTGATCCTTGACAAGGTCGTGGAGAATCTCGGCGTCAAGGTTGAACGTGATGACCTTCTTGAATTTGCCAAAGGTCTTGCCGCCCGTCAGTTCGCCCAGTATGGCATGACAAACATCGATGACGAGACTATTGCAAAATACGCAGAGAACATTCTTGCCGACAAGCAGTATGCCGGTCGTCTGCACGAACAGGTCGCTGAAATCAAGACTTTCAATGCTCTCAAGCAGGCAGTGACGCTTGATGAGGAAACCGTGAGTCTCGACCGTTTCAAAGAAATCGCATCGCAGATTTAAATATCCGAGAAATAGCGCCTGCACGCGCAATAATATCAGGCCCGACGGAATTTTCCATCGGGCCTGTTTTATTGTTGGATGAGAATATTTGGGAAGCAGTAGTGGGGCGTCAGCCTTTTATGACGACTTTTTTTGACCAGACCGAGCACTTTATGATGTAGCATCCGCGCGGCAGTTCAAGGGTGAAACTGCCGTCCTTCAATTTGAATCTTTTGACAAGCTGCCCTGTCAGGGAATATACCTCGAAAGTCAGCGGACAATCCGGCGATCCTTTGACCGTAAACGAAGCCTGGGCTACCGTCAGGGTCGGGGCGTCGGTTGCCGTAGGTGATTCCCGCTTCGGGGTTTCCGCCGAAGTTCTCATGCCTGAAAATGACAAAGCACAGAGAAGCAGCAGTATGTAAGGAATTCTTTTCATCTTTGCGGGCAAAATTAATAAAACCTTCACAATAAACATGCCGGTTGTTACGTTATGCGATTTTTGTTATACTTTTTTAACGTTTGGAGAATCCTTTATAACAGCTGTTTGTAGTCGGATTTGCGACACAAATGTAGAACATCAGACTTAATTTTGATAATTAACGCATTGCTTTGCGTGACATTAATTAAAAAAGTTGTACCTTTGCGCCGGATTATAAAATCTTAAAGTAATTTATGATCGAAGAAATTGAAGATCTTGACATGTTGATAGAGACTTCTTGGGAAGTCTGCAACAAAGTGGGCGGCATCTATACGGTGCTTTCTACAAAATCAAAGACGCTCCATTCTATATACGGTGACAAGCTTGTTTTTATCGGACCGGACGTCTGGACAAAGGAAAAGCCTTCACCTTTTTTCAAGGAATCTAAAACGCTTCTGAAATCATGGGTAAAATCCGTATCTCTGCCCGATGGCGTGACCGTCAGGGTAGGGCGTTGGGATATTCCCGGTAAACCGCTGGCTATTCTGATCGGCTTTGACGGTATGTATGCCGTTAAAAACGACTTTTATGGTAAAATGTGGGATCTTTTTGGTGTGGATTCACTTCATGCCTATGGCGATTATGACGAGGCTTGCGCCTTTTCACATGCCGCCGGCGTAGTTATAGAGAGTCTTTATGAATTCATGAATCTAAAAGGGAAGCGTGTCGTTGCCCACTTTGACGAGTGGACCACAGGCATGGGCCTCCTTTATGTAAAATGGCGCCTTCCTGAAGTCGCTACGCTTTTCACAACCCATGCTACGAGCATAGGCCGAAGCATCTGCGGAAACGGGAAACCTCTCTATGATTATATGAAAGGTTATGACGGTGACCAGATGGCCCGCGAATTGAACATGGAGGCCAAGCACTCTCTGGAGAAGACGGCCGCAACGCAGGCCGACTGCTTCACAACCGTCAGTGACATAACGGCTGTCGAATGTGCCCAGTTGCTCGGACGTCGCCCCGATGTTGTGACTCCAAATGGATTCGAGGATAATTTCGTTCCTGTCAAAACAAAATTCGCCGCGGCAAGAAAGATGGCCAGAGCCACTCTTCTGACTGTCGCCCGTTCACTGACCGGCAACGCATTCGATGACGAAACGTTTATCCTTGCTACTTCAGGCCGCTGTGAATACCGCAATAAAGGCATCGATCTCTTCATTGACTCGCTTGTCAGAATAGGTCAGGAAAAGAGATGTCGGAATATTCTCGCATTCATTATGGTTCCCGCATGGTCCGACACGGCCAGACAGGATCTGCAGACCGCAATTTCGGAAAATCGTGCGGAAAAACTACCCGATCCATGGATCACCCATACCCTCAATAATCCCTACGAGGATGCGATCGCGTGCCGTCTGCGCCAGGTTTCTTTCTCTCCCGACATAACTGTTGTCTATGTTCCGTGTTATCTTAACGGCAATGACGGAATTTTCAATCTGTCATATTATGATCTGCTGATAGGCATGGACGCGACTGTTTTCCCATCCTATTACGAGCCATGGGGCTATACGCCTCTTGAAAGTGTAGCGTTCGGAGTGCCCACCGTGACCACCTCCCTCTCAGGATTCGGACAATGGGTTACACGCACTTTTGACAACGGTTTCGACAATTGCGGTGTGACCGTTGTCGGACGCAATGACAACAACTACAACGAGGTAGCTGAAAACATAGCGCATGCAGTCAAGTTCCTTACGTGTGCCGATAAAAAACAGCGCGAAACTGTTTCTGCCGCAGCTAAGGCTACCGCGGCCGCAGCCAGATGGCAGTCGTTCATCTCATATTATGAGACTGCATTCAAGATCGCGTTTGCAAATGAACAGCTTCGTCTCGCAGACAAGGCTTGAGTTGTAAAAAATATAATAAAGTAAATAACAGTAATAAATATAAGAATTATAATGAAGATCAAAGTTAGTCAAACAAACACTCCCGTGTGGCATGACACTACAGTGATTGCAGAGCTGCCCCATAGACTTAAAGCTCTTGACATAATGTCGAAAAACCTCTGGTGGGTTTGGAACAGCGAGGCCAAATCATTGTTCCGTGACATAAATCCTGACCTCTGGCGTTCAACTGGCGAGAATCCGGTTATGGTTCTTCAGCGTATAAGTTCCGAACGTCTTGCAGAGATTCAGAAAGACGAAGTGATGATGAACCGCATAGAGACCGTATATGCGTCATTCAAAGACTACATGAGCAAGCCTATGCGCAAGGATGTTCCTTCCGTAAGCTATTTCTCGATGGAATATGGCCTCTGCAACTGTCTGAAGATTTATTCAGGCGGCCTTGGAGTACTTGCCGGTGACTATATCAAGGAAGCATCTGACAGCCGTGTTGACATGACGGCCGTAGGTTTCCTCTACCGCTACGGTTATTTTACCCAGACCCTCTCTGTTGACGGACAGCAGATCGCCAACTATGAACCCCAGAACTTCAACCAGCTTCCTATCGAGCAGATGATGGACGAGAACGGTCAGCCTATGATTCTCGAGGTGCCCTATCATGACCGCATCATCTACAGCCATATCTGGCGAGTGAATGTAGGTCGCATGAAGCTCTATCTGATGGATACTGACTTTGACATGAACAGTGAGTTTGACCGTCCGATTACCCATAAACTTTATGGAGGTGACTGGGAAAACCGAATCAAGCAGGAGTATCTTCTCGGAATCGGCGGTGTGCTGATGCTGAAGAAACTCGGAATCAACAGCACACTCTACCATTGCAACGAAGGCCATGCCGCTCTGCTCAACCTCCAGCGTCTTGCGGATTTCGTTCAGGAAAAAGGTCTGTCATATCAGGAAGCGCTCGAAATGGTCCGCAGCTCGTCGCTCTACACCGTACATACTCCGGTACCTGCCGGCCACGACTATTTCGATGAGAATCTTGCTTACAAGTATCTCCATCCCTACGCCGACAAACTCGGAATTTCATGGGCCGACCTCATGAATATGGGCCGCGAGAATCCCGATACCAACGAACGCTTCTCAATGAGCGTCTTCGCCTTGAACACATGTCAGGAAGCCAACGGTGTCAGCTGGCTCCACGGTGAGGTTTCAAAGAAAATGTTTGCCGGAATCTGGAAAGGCTATTCCTGGGAGGAAAGCCATGTAGGTTATGTGACCAACGGTGTTCACATGCCGACCTGGGCGGCTTCAGAGTGGAAAGCTTTCTATGCAAAGCATCTCGGTGATCAGGTTTTTGAACACCAGAGCGAGCCTAAGGCTTGGGAAGGCATCTTCAATGTCAGCGATGAAGCCATCTGGGAAATGCGTATGGCTCTCAAAAACAAGTTCATCAACTTTGTAAAACGTGATTTCAAGGCCAAATGGCTCGCAAATCAGGGCGATCCTTCAGCCGTTGTCCGTGTTCTTGACAAGATCAACCCCAACGCTCTTATAATCGGATTCGCACGCCGTTTCGCCACATACAAACGCGCACACCTGCTGTTCACAGACCTTGAGCGTCTTGCCCGAATTGTCAACAACGAGCAGTTCCCCGTACAGTTCGTGTTCTCCGGTAAAGCTCACCCCGCCGACGGTGCCGGTCAGGGTCTTATCAAGCACATCATGGAGATTTCCCGCCGTCCGGAATTCCTCGGCAAGATCATCTTCCTCGAGGACTATAACATGGTTGTCGCTAAACGTCTCGTTACCGGCGTAGATATCTGGCTCAACACCCCGACGCGTCCTCTCGAAGCATCTGGAACATCTGGTGAGAAAGCCGAGATGAACGGTGTGTTGAACTTCTCCGTTCTCGACGGATGGTGGTATGAAGGATATCGCTTCGATGAAAAAGCCGGATGGTCTCTCACCGACAAGCGAACCTATACCGATCAGTCGCAGCAGGATAAACTCGACGCTGCAACCATTTACTCGATGCTCGAGAACGAAATCATTCCGCTCTATTTCGCAAAGAATTCGAAGGGCTATTCTCCCGAGTGGATCCAGTATGTCAAGCGTTCTATCGGCCATATCGCTCCTCATTTCACAATGAAACGAATGATAGACGATTATATTGAACGTTTCTACGATCCCGAAGCAAAACGCTTCAAGGCTCTGGATGCCCATGACTTCGCTCTGGCCAAGGAAATCGTAGCTTGGAAAAACAAGGTCGTTGATGCATGGGACGGAATTAAAGTCCTTGAATTCAACACAAACAATGACAGCCAGACTACCACGGGTAACGACTACACCGCAAAAGCTGTTATCGACACCAACGGTCTCGGTCGTGAGCTTGGTCTCGAATATGTGGCCTATCGCGTTGAGGACGGCGTTGAGCATCTCCATTCCGTAGTGCCCTTCAAGGTTGTGAAAGAGGAAGGCAACATCCTGACCTATGAGCTCCACGAGCGCCTTCAGGATCCCGGTGTTTACCGCTATGCATTCCGTCTCTATCCTATCAACCCGAATCTTCCTCATCGTCAGGACTTTGCTTACGTACGCTGGATCTAATCCCGGCTATGCAACAGATTATAAAAGCGGCGTTCCTTTTATGGAACGTCGCTTTTCTCTTGCAAACAAAATTATTATTAGTTAAATTTGCATCTGACCGATAAAAGAATTTCTTATGAAAAAAGCTATAATCGATTTTCAGGTGATTGAGAACATTTGTCTCAGTCCTCTTTATTCGCTGATCAGACTTACTCCCGAAGGGGGCGTCCCTCTGCCGGAATGTCTGCCCGGACAGTTTGTGCAGATAGCAGTGGAGGGAAGCAAGACCACCTTCTTGCGCCGCCCCATATCAATCTGCAATGTTGACCGGGATGCGAATGAGCTTTGGCTTCTCATCAGGCTTGCCGGCGCCGGGACAGCAGCGTTGCTCGACAGTCGGGAAGGAGATATGATGAATATCATAATGCCTCTTGGAAACGGCTTCTCGCTTCCGGAAAATAAAAGCCAGTCCCTTCTGCTGATTGGCGGAGGTGTGGGAGTAGCGCCGCTTCTTCTGCTGGGGCGTGAGCTTAAATCAAAAAGTTATGTTCCGAAGTTTCTGCTCGGAGCGCGTTCAAGCGAAGACCTGTTGCTTCTCGATGAGTTTCGCAAAGTCGGAGAGACATTTATATCTACCGACAACGGAACTGCCGGAGAAAAAGGTGTGGTTACCATGAACAGCGTCCTTACAGACCATTGGGACAGAATCTATTGCTGCGGACCGTCGCCTATGATGAAGGCCGTGGCGAAAAAGTCGCGGGAGATTGGCGCGGAATGTGAGGTTTCTCTTGAAAACATGATGGCCTGCGGTCTCGGAGCGTGTCTATGTTGTGTTGAAAAAACTGTAAAAGGCAATGTGTGTGTCTGCACAGAAGGCCCTGTATTTAATATCAATGATCTGACATGGTAAATCTTAACGTAAATATAGGCTCGCTGAGTCTTAAGAATCCGGTGCTGACCGCCTCCGGAACTTTCGGATACGGAATTGAATTCTCGGATTTTATCGATCTTGAACGATTAGGCGGTTTCATTGTCAAAGGAACAACTCTCGAGCCGCGTCAGGGCAATGACTATCCCCGAATGGCTGAGACACCTTCGGGAATGTTGAATGCCGTAGGCCTTCAGAACAAGGGCGTGGATTATTTCATAGATCACATCTATCCCGAGATTCGCCATCTTGACTCGAAAATCATAGTGAATGTATCGGGCGCTACCCCCGATGATTATGCTGAAGTGTGTCGTCGTATCGCGGAGCGCACGTCGATCGAGGCCGTCGAGATAAACATCTCTTGTCCTAATGTCAAGCAGGGGGGAATGGCGTTCGGCACCACCACTGCCGGTGCCTCCCAGGTGACAAAGGCTGTCCGCGCGGCGTTTCCCGGCATGGTCATCGTGAAATTATCGCCCAATGTCACTGATGTGACCGAAATAGCCCGGGCGGTGGAGGCTGAGGGTGCCGATGCCGTATCGCTTATAAACACTCTGATGGGAATGGCCATTGACGTGGAGCGCATGCGTCCGTGTCTGTCAACCGTCACCGGAGGTCTGTCAGGGCCGGCCGTAAGGCCTGTGGCTGTAAGGATGGTCTGGCAGACAGCAAAAGCAGTCAGCATACCTGTGATAGGACTCGGAGGCATTATGACAGGTCGTGATGCGCTTGAGTTTATCCTTGCGGGAGCCACCGCCGTTGAGATAGGTACAGCCAACTTTATCGATCCTGCCGTAACGGTGAAAGTCATAGAATATATCGAAGAATTCTGTGACCGTCACGGTGTCAAGGATATAAATGAACTTATAGGCGCTATCAACCGTTGACCGGGACTTCTGATAAGATCCCGATGCGAGATAAATAAAAAAGTCCCTTAGCAAGGGACTTTTCTATTTGAAACATGATGTTTTTGAATCAGTTCTTTACCTGAGCGGCATCTGCGGCCTCCGCGGCCTCGGCTGCCTGATCTTCGGCAATTTCGTTTTCTTTGAATTCGGTTACACCTGCTGCTATCAGCTGGTTGTACCATGAGAATACCTTGCGGATATCATTGGTATAGACGCGGTCACGGTCGAAATCAGGGAGATACTCCGCAAAAAGCTCACGCAATTCAGCGTCGTTCAGGGTCTTGTATTCAACTTCTTTACCTCCGGTCTTTTCCTTGATCGATTCGAAGACATCGGTCAGGGGAACGTCGGTCTCGGGCGTATAGATGGCGATGTCACCGAGGGAGACAACTTTGTCGTGTGCGTAGGCAGGCGTGCGTTTGCCTGTCTGCATGGATTCCACAATGAGCATGTTCTTGCCTTGGCTGACCAGTCTGTAGAGGCCGGGACGGCCCGATATGGAAAGTATTTTCTTTATCATTGCTGTATGAATTAAAAGGATTCTATATTTGATGCAAATTTAGGAATTTATTATCAATTTTTCATTGAAAAGTCATTACCTTTGTAACTCCGAATGTGATTTTTTGTTCAGGAATAGGTCATTTCTCTGAAATATCACACGGATAATTCGTTCAAAATCCTCTAATACTTCGCCAAAGTGTTTTTCAGATATCTACTTGACATGCTCCAGCTTATTCTCTCGCCCCGCCGCGGATGGGAGGATATCGCGATAGACAATGCCTCGCCGCGGCGACTTCTTCACGCCGGATTTCTGCCGTTTATAATTCTGACCGCACTGACATGTCTGCCCGGGTTGTGGTATCATTCCGACGCTACATTGCCCGGAGTCATAGAGCGCGCCATCGCCTGTTTCGTAAAGTATCTGGCCGGTTATTATCTGGCTCTCTTTTTCTTCTCCCTCTATATGCCTTCGTGTACCGGAGGTGAAGTCAGTCCGAACAAAAATGCGACTTTTATCATTTATTCATTGGGCCTTATCGCGGTTTTCAACATTCTGACAAATCTGCTTCCGATGGTACCGGACATGCTTTATCTCCTTCCTGTATATCTGATTTTCATAATGTGGCGCGGTATCACTTATATGGAAGTGAAATTCAACGGAGTGATGACGTTTATGATCCTCAATATATTGACTGTCATCATAACGCCGTTTCTCCTGCAATATCTGTTTAATCTGATTATTCCGTCATGAAATTTTCCGAAGTCAATATAAAGAACAAAAGAGCACGTTTCGATTACGAAATCAACGAGACGTTCACTGCCGGTATAGTCCTGACCGGAACAGAGATAAAATCTATCCGTCTCGGGAAGGCCAGTCTTGTCGATACGTTCTGCTACGTAGCCTCTGACGGCGTTTGGATAAAAAACATGTATATCGCCGAATATTTTTACGGCTCCTATAACAATCATGCAGCCCGACGAGACCGCAAGCTGCTGCTTAACAAAAAAGAGATAGCTAAGCTTGCCAAGTGCGGGAAAGAGACAGGCATGACTATTGTTCCTATGCGGGTGTTCATTAACGAACGCGGGCTTGCAAAAATGGTCATAGGAATAGGACGTGGAAAGAAAGAGTATGACAAGCGTCAGTCAATACGCGAACGGGAGGACAAGCGCGACATGGCCCGTATGTTCCGGAAATAGAGAAGCCGGTCTTTACTCTTTTGTCGCTACAATTACGATGGGCCTGTCGTTTGCGTCTTTTGTCGCGAAGAGCCGTTCCGTGCCGCCCCCTTTGATTTTGAGTTTAGCCGAGATCTCTTCAGGCTTCATGGGAAAATTGCGTACGGATATATCAAGACGGTCATAACGGTCTTTCAGTTCCCGCACGGTTTTTTTGGAGAAGGGGGCTACTTCCAGAATCCTGAATCTCTCACCCGGGAAATCGTCAAGGATTGATTGCGATGAATACAGATGACTGTTAGGTGCGATTTTTTTCACTTTGAAACGAGAAGACAGACTTTTGAATCCTCCGCTTTTGAGTGTTGCAGGATAAGGTTCATAAAGATAATCGCCGTCAGCCGGCACTCCGTATATTGCCGCTGCATTGTTTTCTTCATTGCGGGTGAATTCCCATTCGCCCGAAATTGTTTCGCCGCTCAGGGTGACGGCACTCAGGACAGGCGAAACCGTATCCTTTCTTTCGCAGATCGTTATGAGTTCCTTGCATTCTCGACGATCGCCTACGGCTATTACGCGGCTTACCTTGTGTCCTAATTCAGAAACCGTATGGGCAATGTCAAGCATAGGCGAAGCCTTGATGATGACCAGCGGCGCTACTTCAAGCATGCGTGGCAGTAAGGCGGTGACATCAGGTTCACAATCCGCAAGGGCGAAGAGACGTTTGCCGTATGCGCCGCGTCGCGCGGGGTCTATGAAGATGCAGTCAAAAGAATCAGGATTAAGGGTTTCAAGTCGCTTTACGCTGTCACCGCAAAATATTTTGAGATTTTCTATGGCTGCCGCCGCAACATTGTGTCTGACGCAGGAAGCCGTGAATTCATTGATTTCGTAGGCTTCGACAGATGCCGCTTTGGTCGCTAAATGGATAGCGTCGATACCCAAACCGCATGTCATGTCGAGAACAGCGGCGTCAACAGGAATGAGCGATGCGTGAAAGGAAGCAAGGGAATCGGAGGTGCATTGCTCGGCGGAAAGTACGGAGGGGAAAATAAAGAGAGGATAAGTGCTCAGGGTTGAGGCAAGCTTTTTTGAAGTTCTTGCCCGACACTCTATCTGGTCTATCACCGTGGTCATAGACGGATCGCCGTGATGGGTCAGACGCAATCTGTTTACATCTTCGTGGCGAAGCCGTTCGATTGCTGCCCATTGTTCCTGTGTGAGTTCTACGCTCTGCATAGTACAAAGTTAGCAAATAATTGTTATTCTTGGCACAATATTTGTTGGAACACCGTTATATTTGCAGAAAAATAATTCCACTGATGATAAATACCTCTCAACTTCAGATTATACATGACCGTATTGTCAGCGCGATCGACCGAAAGAAAATGTCAATGGCTCTCGAACAGCTTGATTCGATGGCTCAGGCATCATCGGCTCCCTGGAATGTCCGTGGCGAGATAGAACGCCTTCGTCAGAGTTACGGCTATTTGCGTGCCTACGCTCTTGACGGGGCCGATGATCCCGCTCGTGAACGTATGCTTCAGGAACTTTCTGCCGGAATCATCGCCCAGAGCGAGGCTATAATGCGACTGTCGCGCATTGAAGCTTCCCCCGAGCAATATTACAGTGTGCTGCGTTATGAAAAGTTGCAGCCGGCATTCTCGCTTATCTCTTTGATCGGCGATTACAGGGAAGTATCAGGACGTTTGGCAATGGCCATGCTTTCCGATTATTCTTCCGCAACTCCCGCTCTCAACGCTCTGAAAAAAGAGCATGATGATATCCGCCGTCACATTTTCGAGCTTGTCTGGGTCACTCATCCGCTGTCAACCGATGAGGCTGACGCAATTCTCGACTTTATCACCGACAGAAATATCCGCGTTGAGTTTCGCGAGCATATTCTTTGCGCGGTGATGCTCGGCGCCATGGCATTTTACGATGAAAAACGCATGATTATCCTTGCCCGTGCGTATCTTTCACAGGAAAATCGTCTTGAGGTCAAGGCTCTTGTGGCGCTTGTCCTCTCGATATGGATGCAGCGTTCCTCTATTTCCGGTCACGCCTTCCGCAAGGTTATGGAAACTGTCAGGGAACACCGTGGCTGGCATGAGGATCTCAAGATGGCTTTCCTGAATCTGGTCCGTACACGTGACACCGACCGTATATCACGCACTATGACCGAAGAGGTCATTCCGGAAATGATGAAACTACGGCCGGAAATTTTCAAAAAGTTCAAGGATCTGGATAATATTGAAGACCCCTCTGCACTCGAGGATAATCCGGAATGGGAGGAACTTCTTGAAAAATCCGGAATAACCGATAAGCTGAAGGAACTTAATGATCTGCAGACCGAAGGCGGAGATGTCATGTTAAGCACTTTCAAAAGCCTCAAGCAGTTTCCTTTCTTCAACCGTCTCGATAATTGGTTCCTGCCCTTCTTTACCGATCAGACGGATGTGACGGCTATTCTTGATGACAGTGCCGATGATCTCGGTGAGATTATAGATCTCGCGCCGCTTATCTGCGACAGCGACAAGTATTCGATGGTGTTCTCTCTCGAACGTATTCCCTCATCAAGCCGCCGCATGATGATTGACCAGTTCAGAATGCAGAACATAAATGTGGCCGAACTGCGTAACTCCATGCTCAATCCCGAGCTGACTTCCCGCAGCAATATGGCCAATCATTTCACTCACGATCTCTACAGATTCTTTACGCTTTATCGCCGTAAAGCCGAATTCTCCAATCCGTTCTCGACCCCTATCAATCTGGCGGCTGTCGAAATGCTTGGAGAGGATATTTCCGATACTCTGGCTCTTGATGCCGTAGGGGAGTTTTATTTCAAACGCGGATATTTCGCGGAAGCGTTGGATATATTCCGTCTTCTCCAATCAGGGAAAAATCCGTCGAACGCTTTGTTGCAGAAAATCGGTTATTGCTACCAGCGTCTCGGTGATACAGAAAAAGCACTTGAGTATTACAGAAAGAGCGAGTTGCTTGCTTCGGGCGGCCGCTGGCTGCAACGACGGATAGCACAATGTCTGAAACTCCTCGGACGGCATGAGGAGGCGCTCCCTTATTATGAAAAACTTGCCGAGGCAGCCCCTGAGGATCTTGGCCTCGCCCTGAATCTCGGTCATATATATCTTGCCCTCGGTCGCTACGACATGGCTTTGAAATGTTATTACAAGGTCGAGTATCTTGACGCTGCGGGAGAAAAGTCCTGGCGCCCGATTGCATGGTGTTCCTTTGTCGAAGGCGATTACGAGCGGGCGGCAAAATATTATGAAAAAATACTTTCCAACAATCCCACAGCCGCCGACTGGCTGAATCTTGGTCATCTGCATCTGGCACGCGGTAATTTTCGGGAGGCAGCCAGAGCTTACGGGAAATTTCTTTCAGAGCATGGAAACGATGTGGCTGCCCTTGATGGAGCGGTCGCAGCGGATATGGAGTTTCTTCGCCGTGCGAAGATTGATCCTACCATGCTTGCACTTGTAATTGACGCTGCACAATATCCTTCAGAATCATGAATAATCCTTTTGAACAAAAATTTGAAACACGGTTCGGTGCCGTGCCTTTCGGCGCGATCCGAAATGAACACTATATGCCTGCGATACGTGAGGCAATAGGAAAAGCGCTTGATGAGATAGACGCCATCACGTCAAATCCGGAGAAACCTACGTTTGACAATACGATTGTCGCTCTTGAAAGATCAGGCAGCGATCTTGACAGGGTGCTGAATGTTTTCTATCCGTTGCTGTCCGCGAATGCCGATGATGCAATGATGGAGATATCACTCGAAGCATCACCTTTGCTGAGTGAATATTCGACTTCAGTCTCCCTCAACGAGAAATTATGGGAGAGAATAAAATCGGTCTATGACAGCCGCGATTCCCTGTCGCTCGATTCGGAGGATGAAATGCTTCTTGAAGAAACCTACAATGGTTTTGCGCGAAGCGGCGCACTCTTGAATGAAGAAGAGAAGGCGGAATTCAGGAAAATTTCCGCAAGAATCAGCGAACTCACCACGATATTCGGTCAGAATGTGCTGAAAGAGCTGAACACTTATGAGATATGGCTCTCTTCCGGTGATCTTAAAGGATTGCCGGAGGATGTTGTCGAATCGGCCGCACATGCCGCCGAAGAAAAAGGACGGCCCGGTGAATATCTGTTTACTCTTGATCAGCCGGTATATATGGCCTTCATGAAATATTCTTCGCGTCGCGATCTGAGAGAGAAGATGTTTCGGCTCTATTCGGGCAGAAATATGTCGGGCGAGTATTCCAACACCGGCATCATTAAAGAGCTTACGGATCTGCGCCTGAAGCTGGCCCGGTTGCTCGGACGCGAGACTTTTGCCGGCTTTGTTCTCGAGCACACTATGGCAGGCACTCCTGAAAAGGTCTATGGACTTTTGAATTCTTTGCGTGATGCCTATCGTCCGGCTCTTGAAAAAGAAATGGAGAATCTTCAGACTTTTGCTGAATCGGTTGCTGGGAAGGGATTTACCTTGAGACCTTGGGATTACAGCTATTTTGCCAATAAGCTGAAGGAAAAGGAGTATTCCTATGATGAAGAGGCGTTGCGGCCCTATTTCAAGCTTGAGAATGTTATCGAAGGAGTCTTCGGACTTGCCACACGACTATATGGCATCACATTCGTGGAAGCCCACGGCGTCGAAGTCTATCATCCCGATGTGAAAGTCTTTGAGGTGCATGATTCCGATGGATCTTATCTGGGGCTGCTTTACACTGATTTCTTCCCGAGAGCGTCAAAACGCCCCGGAGCATGGATGACGGATTTCAAAGGCGAGTGGACCGAATCTGACGGAACTGTTTCCCGTCCACATGTGTCGCTTGTGATGAATTTCACAAAACCGACACCCTCGAAGCCTTCCTTGCTGACACCGATGGAGGTATCCACTTTTCTTCACGAATTCGGCCACGCTCTGCACGGCCTTTTAGCGAATACGCGTTATGCTTCGCTGTCAGGCACGAATGTGCGCCGTGACTTTGTGGAACTTCCTTCGCAGTTTAACGAAAACTTCCTTCACTGCAAGGAATTCCTTGACAGTTTTGCCCGTCACTATCTGACCGATGAACCTATTCCGGCTGAATTCGTGGCAAGGATGGTCAACGCGGCACGCTTCGGCGCGGCCTACAGCTGCATGCGGCAGCTCAATTTCGGACTGGTCGATATGGCCTGGCATTCCATAAAGGCGCCGGTTAAAGATGTGGCTGCGTTTGAGAACGAGGCCGGTAAATCAGTGAGAATATTCGAACCGGTTGAAGGAGCGCTCGTCTCGCCTCAGTTCAGCCACATTTTCAGCGGAGGTTATGCAGCGGGATATTACAGCTATAAATGGGCGGAAGTTCTCGATGCAGATGCGTTTTCAAAATTCGAGGAGACCGGATTGTTTGACTCCGCTACCGCTTTGTCTTTCAGAAAAAATATACTCGAAAAGGGAGGAACCGAGAATCCGGCTCTTCTTTACCGCCGATTCCGCGGACATGAACCCCAAATCGAGGCATTGCTGCGTCGTGACGGAATCATCTCCTAATTCCGGTATCATGTTATAAGGCATTTTTAAGCGAGGCTGGGTCATTAATAGGCGCAGCCTCGCTCCGTAAACGATAAGCTTGAAATTATTTTCGCATAATCTGGTAAAAACCGCTACGACATGGTTTGCGATTTCTATCCGTGTGCTTCAGCAACAGTTGAATGAAATGGAGCTTATGGGGCTGGTCACGAAGAAAGTGTTTGCGGAAATCCCCCTGAGAGTTGAATATTCGCAGACTAAAGGGGGAGAACCACTGATACCTATAATCCGGATGATGGACGGCTGGGGACTGAAACACGCATCATTGTTTGACGGTTTCGGAAATTATCTGGGAGGAGATGGGGATAAATGAAAAGCTCGAAAAGGCAAATGCCTTTCCGAGCTTTCTTATGGATGGGTTAGCTTTATTTTTTCTTACGATTACCGTAGCGGTTCATGAACTTGTCAACGCGGCCGGCGGTGTCAACGAGTTTCTGCTTGCCGGTGAAGAAAGGGTGAGACGAGCTCGTGATTTCAAGTTTTACCAAAGGATATGTCACGCCGTCAACTTCAATTGTTTCTTTTGCGGCGATGGTCGAACGGGTGATAAAGATTTCGTCGTTTGACATATCTTTGAACACAACTTCGCGATAGTTGGAGGGATGAATATCTTTTTTCATTTTGAGATACGGTTAATCTACTGTTATTCTTTTTGTTAAAAATTACGCTGGTAGGGCGATAATCTGTAATGGCTTGCAAAGTTAAGAATTATTGGCATAATCGCCAAATATTCAGCATGAAAAATTCATTTTGTCTGTGAATTATTTCTATTCCTGCCTCTACGGTTCGCATGATACGGCAATTACCTTTAAAGCCGGGCCGCATGAAATTTCCCATTTAGGAAAATAATGCGATCCGGCTTTAGTTGTTAATTTATTACTCGTTGTCAGTCTGCGAATTCTACGAGCGGAGCATCGGTGCCGACAATATCGTCTGTCTTGACAAACACGCGTTTTATTTTGCCTGCTTTCGGCGCTTCCACGTCGTTTTCCATTTTCATGGCTTCATATACCATGATGATCTGGCCTTTTTTAACCTCGTCACCTGCTTTTACGTTGACTTCGATGATGCGGCCACCCATAGGCGCGCTGATGACTTCGCCTGTAATAGGTTCTTCCGGCTCTTTGGCTGCTTCTGCCTCTGCTTTTGCCGCTGATTCTTTAGCCTCAGCCGACTGACGGGCTTCGAATTCCTCCGCGCGACGGCGGCGCAGGAATCCGTTGGCCACTGACGGAAGGAGCTGCAGGAGGAGATATTCCTCATCGTTGGATGCAAGGTTAACGCCGCCAAGATCGTCAAGCACAGGATTTTCGGGCTGACGATATTTGCTGACATCGTAGGGATGTTCTGTCGCATCACCGGTTATTTTCTCGCGGAAGGCTGGGTCAATGGCAACTGGAGTATGACCGTATTCCCCTTTGACGAGTGATATGAACTGGTTGGAGGCATTGGAGTAGTCGGGGTTGCCTTTCTTGCGGTCCATTGCGAGACTTACTGCCTGACTGCCTACAATCTGGCTGGTTGGAGTTACCAGAGGAACCAGACCGGCATCACGTCTTACTTTAGGAATGAGCCGCATTGCATCGTCGAGAAGGTCGGATGCTCCGAGGGTCTTTAGCTGGGCAACCATGTTGGAGTACATACCGCCGGGTACTTCGGCATTCTTCACCAGTTCGTTGGGTTTGGGGAAGCGGAAATATTCCTCTATGGCATGACAGGCCTCGAGCATTCCTTCTTCGTCGCCGGCTTTGCCACATTCGATCGCTTTGTCGAAGAGTGCCGAGATGTTTGCCGGAAGAGTGTCGGTAAGCGGATCGAAAGCGTTGGGAAGATTTGCCGCGAGGTCAAATTGCTTCAGTTCTTTTCGGGCGTTGAGAAGCTCGTCGCGTATAGCGCCAACAGCCTCCATGTTGACATCGACTTCTATTCCAAGACGGTCGGCGAAGATGTAAATCAGTTCTATCGCGGGTGCAGCTGATCCTTCACCGAACCACCAGATGTTGGTGTCAAGGATATCTACGCCGTGGATCATAGCCATGACTGAAGACGCAAGTCCGTAGCCCGGAGTGCAATGTGTGTGGAAATCAACCGGGACACTGACATTTGCTTTCAGTTTGGAGATGATCGAGGCTGCACGCAGAGGACTCACAAGGCCGGCCATATCTTTCAGAGTGATGATTTTGGCTCCGAGAGCTTCCATTTCCTTTGCTTTCTCAACGAAATATTCGTCGGTGAAAATCTTCTCGCTTTCAGTCGTCTTGTTTCCTCCGAAAAGTCCCTTGAGTTTAGCTCCGAAACCTGTGGCTTTGGGTGCTTCCTCCTCTTTGGGGTCAACTGTGTAGCAGACAGCGCCATCGGCTATTCCACCGAGGGCGTTGATCATCTTTATTGAATCCTTGATGTTGTCTATGTCATTGAGCGCGTCAAAGATACGCATCACGTTAAGACCGTTTTTGATTGCTTCCTTGTAAAAGCCTTCCAGAACACTGTTGGGGTAGGGAACATAACCGAAAAGATTGCGTCCGCGCGACAAAGCCGACAAAAGAGATTTGCCTTTCATGGCTTCGCTCGCTTTGCGGAGACGATTCCAGGGCGATTCGTCGAGGTAACGCATCACTGAATCGGGGATAGCACCTCCCCACACCTCCATAATGTAGAATCCTGCGTTCTCGTAGAGAGGCAGAAGGCGGTCGATTGTTGACTGGCTCATGCGGGTCGCGAATAGCGATTGCTGACCGTCACGCATTGTCAAGTCTCTGATTTTTAGTTTCCGATTTTCCATAAGCATATATAGGGTGTTAATATCTGTTTCCTTTTATTCGGAACGGTTTATATAATAATGGTGCAAATTTAAACAAATTTGCACCATTATGGAAATTTTTCCGTAATTTTTTCTATCCTTATTCCAAAGGAATTCCGTTATCGACTTTTTCTTTCAGCAGGGCGTGGTCAATGACTTCGGTTATGTCATCGACATATATGAAGCTGACACCATCAATATATTCCGGTTCGATGTCAAGAATGTTTTTCCTGTTCTGCGATGAAAGAATTATCGTATCGATGCCTGCGCGTTTTGCAGCGAGGATTTTTTCTTTAATTCCTCCTACGGGAAGAACTTTTCCTCGGAGGGTGATTTCGCCTGTCATTGCAAGGCGGGGAGCCACGCGGCGGCGCGTCATGGCCGATATGATCGAGCTCACCATAGTGATACCTGCGGAAGGTCCGTCTTTGGGGATCGCCCCTTCGGGAACATGGATGTGAAGGCTGTATTGCTCGAAAATGCGCGGATCTATGTCAAATTTTGAAGCGTGGGCCCGGGCATATTCGAGCGCTATCTGAGCGGATTCCTTCATGACATCGCCGAGATTGCCCGTCAGGGTGAGCCGCGGTGTCTTGCTTCTTGACAGCGAGGATTCGACAGAGAGAATTTCTCCGCCTACCGAAGTCCAGGCAAGACCGGTGACAACTCCGGCATAATCGTTGCCTTCGTAGCGGTCGCGCGAATAGATTTCTACACCGAGATAATCCTTTACTCCCTCAGGCGTCACGGTTTTTCGGAACTTCTCTTTCGACATTTTCTTCACGAGAATGCGGCGGATTATTTTGGCTATGTTTTTCTCAAGCTGTCTGACTCCGCTTTCCGAGGTGTAGTTCTCTATTATGGCCTGGATAGCGTCATTGCTGAACTTGAGCCCCTTGGGAGTGAAACCGTGGGATTGGAGCAGCCGCGGGATCAGGTGGCGTTGCGCTATCTCTATTTTTTCTTCCATCAGATACCCTGACAGATCTATGATTTCCATTCTGTCAAGAAGAGGGCGCGAGATGGTTGAAAGGGTGTTGGCGGTGGCGATAAAAAGCACTTTTGACAGATCGAAATCAACATCTACATAGTTGTCGTGAAAATGACAGTTCTGTTCAGGGTCGAGTACTTCGAGCAAAGCCGCTTCAGGATTGGTGCGCGCATCATCGGCAATCTTGTCTATCTCATCGAGGAGCAAGACGGGATTGGCATATTCCGCACGTCGCAATGCATCTATTATTCGTCCCGGCATCGCTCCGATATAAGTGCGCCGGTGACCGCGTATTTCCGATTCGTCATGGAGTCCTCCGAGCGAAACCCGCTGGTAAGGACGACCCAGCGCCGCCGCTATTGATTTACCGAGAGAAGTCTTGCCGACACCCGGAGGTCCAACGAGGCATATAATAGGGTTGTTTCCCTCAGGTCTGTTGATCATGACGGCTATCTGTTCGATAATGCGTTCCTTGACCTTCGTCAGCCCGAAATGTTCGGAATCGAGAGTCTTTGCGGCTTTCGCGAAATCGGTTTCCGTAGGCGCTATTTTGTTCCACGGCAGAGAGAGCAACAGGTCAAGATAGGAATATTGCACCGCGTAGTCAGGCGACTGTGGATTGAATCTGCTGAGTTTCGTCAGCTCGCGATTGAATGTCTTCCTGACTTCTTCGGGCATTTCCGTCGAATCGGCGCGTTCCTGAAACCTGATGGTGTCGTCATCGTCGTTACCGTATAATTCCTGGCGGATAGTTTCCATCTGCTGCTGCAGGAAATTCTGACGCTGTGATTCGGAAAGATTCATGCGTGTCCGCTCGGTTATGCGCTCACGTATATCCATGAACTCCTGCTGCTCCTTGAGGTTGCTGATTAAAAGCGAAGCACGCTCGAGAAGATTGGGAGCGGAGAGCATTGCGATTTTCGTTTTGGGCGGAAACGGAGTGTGTGTCGCAACCATGTTTATGGTGAGTTCCGGTTCACGGATGTTCTCCAAGTTGACCGACAGTTCCTGTGGAGCGCCGTCGGCTTTGCGGAAAAGTTCGAGAGCGGAGGAACGGACAATGTCGGAGGCGGCTTCAAGTTCTTTGAGGTCGATTCCTTCATGCGATTCAGGAATCATCTCAACGGTGACGGTGCCTTCGCGGGAGCCTGCACCTGTAGCGATCACTCTTGCTCCGGAACGGAGTATGGCGGTATGGTTGCCGTCGGGAAGTTCGAATATCTTAAGAACTTTTCCAATCACTCCGTAGGGGTATATGTCGGCAGGAAATGCCGGATTCTCGATCTCGGGATTGCGCTGACAGAAGATACCTATTACTGTCTGGTCTTTTTCCGCCTTTCTGGCTGTTGAAAGCGAACTTTCGCGCCCGAGCATTATGGGAAAAGTGACGTTGGGAAACATCACGAAATCCCGGGTGGGAAGGACAGGCAGTTGCTCGTCGTCGAAAATCCATTCCTTGTCTGTTGTTTCGGGCAATTCAATGTGGCCGACCGAAACTATCGATTGTTCTTTCATTAGTCTGATGTCTGGTTGAATTCTTGGCGTAGCAAAAATAATGCCAAAATTCACAATTGTCAAGTAGAAACAAATAAACTCCGGCTAAGTTGGGCATGATTTTGAGGTTTATGTTGTAGAACATAGTTTTGCATGACTTAAAAATGAAAAATTATTATTATTTTGCGGTCGATTTCAGCAAAGCACGTATGCTTTTATGGAATCCAATGAATTATAAACTTATTAAAACATCTGATAGCATGAAAGTTTATCAAACCAATGAAATCAAGAACATAGCCTTGCTCGGTAGCAAAGGCTCGGGTAAGACCACACTCGCGGAAGCTATGCTTTACGAGTGTGGAGTTATAAAACGTCGTGGAACCGTTGAAGCAAAAAATACTGTCAGCGACTATTTTCCTGTAGAAAAAGAATACGGCTATTCAGTTTTCTCGACAGTTTTCTATGCAGAGTTCCTGAACAAGAAACTTAATGTCATCGATTGTCCCGGAGCGGATGACTTTGTCGGAAGCGCCATAACGGCCCTTAATGTAACCGACACCGCTGTGATCGTGATCAATTCTCAGTATGGAGTGGAGGTAGGTACTCAGAACATTTTCCGCACCGTCGGCAAAGTGAAGAAGCCTGTCATATTTGCCTTGAATCAGCTTGATGGAGAGAAATCTGATTTTGACAACGTTGTCGAGCAGATGAAGGAAATATACGGTAACAAGGTCGTTCTTGTTCAGTATCCTCTTGCGACCGGTCCGTCTTTCAATTCAATGATCGATGTCCTTCTGATGAAGAAATACTCATGGGGACCCGATGGAGGTGTGCCCGTGATCGAGGACATTCCCGCTGAAGAGATGGAGAAAGCTCAGGAGCTCCATCAGATTCTCGTAGAGGCAGCCGCCGAGAACGACGAGACTCTTATGGATAAATATTTCGAACAGGGTCATCTTTCGGAAGACGAGATGCGCGAGGGTATCCGCAAAGGTCTTGTTGACCGTTCGATCTATCCGGTGTTCTGTGTCAGCGCGGCCAAGGATATGGGTGTACGCCGCATGATGGAATTCCTCGGCAATGTGGTTCCTTTCGTAGAAGACATGCCCGCTCCCGAGGATGTAGAAGGCCGCGAGGTGAAACCCGACAGCAACGGGCCTCTCTCCCTTTTCATGTTCAAGACCACCGTCGAGCCTCATATCGGCGAAGTGAGCTACTTCAAGGTGATGTCAGGAACGCTTACTCCGGGTGTTGACCTTGACAACGTGAACCGCGACACCAAAGAGCGTCTTGCCCAGATATATTGTGTGTGCGGTCAGATCAAGACTCCGGTAGATAAACTTTATGCAGGTGATATAGGCGCCACTGTTAAACTGAAAGATGCCCGCACCGGAAACACTCTCGATGCTAAAGGCTGTGACTATCGCTTCGACTTCATCAAATATCCGGCTCCCAAATATCAGCGTGCGATCCGTCCGGTTACCGAAAGCGATGCGGAGAAACTGTCAGCTATCCTGACCCGCATGCATGAAGAAGACCCGACATGGGAAGTTGAACAGTCCAAGGAGCTCAAACAGACCATTCTTTCAGGACAGGGTGAATTCCATCTCCGCACTCTCAAATGGCGCGTCGAAAACAATGACAAGCTCCCGATCATATTCGAGGAACCCAAGATTCCTTATCGTGAGACAATCACTAAATCTGCCCGTGCAGATTACCGCCATAAGAAACAGTCGGGTGGTGCAGGTCAGTTCGGCGAAGTCCATCTGATTGTTGAACCTTACACTGAAGGAATGCCCGCGCCCGATACATATCGGTTCGGTAACCAGGAATTCAAGATGAACGTCCGTGACACCCAGGAAATACCTCTCGCATGGGGTGGCAAACTTGTTGTCTGCAACTGTATTGTCGGCGGAGCGATCGATGCCCGTTTCATTCCAGCAATTGTCAAAGGACTCATGGATCGCATGGAACAAGGTCCTCTCACAGGTTCTTATGCCCGCGACGTTCGTGTCTGCATATATGACGGAAAGATGCACCCGGTTGACTCGAATGAAATTTCATTCCGTCTTGCTGCCCGTAATGCCTTCTCCGAGGCGTTCCGCAACGCAAATCCCAAGGTACTCGAGCCTGTCTATGACGTTGAGGTCGTTGCTCCCGATGAAGTGATGGGCGACATCATGAGCGACCTTCCCGGACGCCGCGGTCTGATCATGGGATCCTCAAGCGAAGCCGGTTTCCAGAAGATACAGGCTAAGGTGCCTCTCAAAGAGATGGAATCATACTCTACTGCTCTCAGTTCATTCACTGGAGGTCGCGCATCGTTCTCCATGAAGTTCGCGTCCTATGAGCTCGTTCCGGGCGATGTTCAGGACAAGCTTCTGAAGGAATATGCCGAAAAGAACGTAGAAGAATAAAATCGAAGCATTCAATTGAAATAAACAGGGGCGCTGTCGTTCATCCGGCAGCGTCCCTGTTTTTCTAATCACGTCAAGATTGGCTTTTGTTGTAATTCATTAGGACAAATAGTTTTTTCTGTATATTTTGCCCGAAAAAATCTGTCAAGTCTTTCAACGTTATCTCCATCTAAACTGTTATCCCGATATATTCTCCGAATGATCTTGACGATGAATTCTTTTTCTTTCTCAGAAAGAAGGCGAAGATCCGCAACATATCCCCTGTTAAGATCATTTGGCTCGAATTTTATCAGACCATTACCATATTGACGGCAATTGTCAAGGAAAATCTCTTTAGCCATATCTGTTATAAGATAGGCAAACAGAATGTCAGTTTCTATCGTGTCATTACTATATACACAATGGAAAGTTGTCAGATTATGTATCAGGGCCTCATTGCGGACGAATCTTAGTCCTTTTCTGTTAAAAACAGAAACCCATATTGGGGACGGCGCACGGTTTTCAAGAGAGTACCACGGCGAACGTTTCGACGTAAGATGCTTTTTGTTGTATCCCTCGAGTTCACCGGATTCTATGTAGTTACTGACGAAAGGATTGTTTTCCGAGCTCACACCGTTGAAAAGATAGACACGTTTGTCGGATCTTGAAAGATCATTGAAAATTTTTTTTGTCAATACCGGAGTCTTGATGTCTATAGAATGACAGACACATGGCAGCAATGCCTCTTGGGGTATATGACAGAGATTCTTTTTCGATTCGTTGAAAGTAAAGAAATCATTGGCACCCGTGGCTATTCCGCGAGAGACTTTTGCAAAAGTTGAAAAGGGGACAAGATTTTTGAATCCTGAGGTTGAAATATTGTCATAATACTGTCTCCATTTGACTTCAGGATTCAGCCGGTCAGAGTCTATAAGTCGGTAATCAGATAGCGTGGAATGAAGGTCATTTGGTTTATTAATCTTGGAAATCCTGATTTTATTCTCTTCGTCAGAGTTCTGACATAAAAGTATGCAGGAGGTGGTCAGAGCACTCTCGAACGCGCATTGTGTATAATCTATTATGATTATATGTCGTAACGTGCCGCTTGCAAGAAGTGCTCGTTTAACTTCCACTCCATAATCTGAATTAAGAAATTCCGAGGGGATTATGAAAGCGAGTCGTCCGCCCTTCTTAAGCTGAGAGATGGATTTAAGCAGAAAAAGAGTATAGATATTAGTAAATCCTGTCAGACTTAGACCGAGGTTAGCATTGACTTCGGGTATGAGTTTGCCATTGTCATAATCATGAAATTTAAGATATGGCGGGTTGCAGATAATGCCGTCATATAACTTTCCTTCAGATGATGAGAGGTAGTCGCGATTTAGGAGTTTGATCTGATTACGGCTCGAATTGAAATTTGACTCGGCATAACCGAAGATGGTTTTGTCTATTTCGAAACCTGTGATATTTGCCGACGGATCATTTTTTATGATATTACGCGAGAATATTCCTAATCCGAAAGCGGGTTCAAGAATCTCCGGACTCCTGTCAAGCCCTTCAAGCATCCATTTGGTCATAAAATCGGCAATCGGTTCAGGAGTGAAGAATTGTCCGAATCTTTTTCTATGAGATATATCTGTATTTTTAGAATATTCAGCTTCAGTCATCATATTTCGCAACCGAATAACTCATCGAAATTCTCTTTGTCAAGTATTGCTCCTCCTCCGTCAAATTTTACATAGAAGAGAAGCCGTCCTTTGTTGAGCTCTTTCCGAACGCTATAATGCCGTGGCTCCGAAACAGTTTCGGCAAGACATATACCTTCGTGTGGCGGAATTTTTATTGTGGTTTTATTTTGATTCTTTATATCCTCTTCAATGGTATATATCTCATCTTCTAACTCAGGATCGGAAATAAGTTCCAGAATATGCTTGAATGATATGCCATATATTTTATCGAAAAACACTTGAACATAGAAATGTGGAACATTATAGTTCATGATCCATTTATAAACACTTTTCAGGTCTTCGACCTTTGGTGTTATAGAGAGTGTGTTTCTTTTCTGTATGGTTTTCAAGCAAGTTTTAAGTTCACTAAGAAGCCCGGAGAGAGTTTGCAACTGTGGAGAAGAGCGCCAAGCCGGAACCCTGAAATCAATGCTCCTGATTGAGTGTTCGTCAATACCCTGAATAATTCCGATGAGTTCCGGACGCTTCTTTTCAAGGATATCCGTATATTCAGAAAGTATTATATCCTTTAGCTCAATAGCTTTTTCGGTATTCTCCCTGACGGAACGGTTGGTCTCTTCATTATATTTGTCGATCAGGAAAGCACTTGAACGTACCTCGATTCCTACGATTGCTTTCTTTACATAGTCTCCAATAACATCACTGCTCAGATAACTTATATCATGGCCAAGCTGCTCGTCATAATCATTTTTACTAAATATAAGCAGATCAGGCCTTTTCCCGATAGTTTCGAGTTCTTCCTGATATTGCGCATAAAATTCCTTAAAGCCGGGGTCTCCCGCAGTCAGGTCATCCGATTTCCCATATCTGACTGCAACGATATTTTCCGAATTGTCGTTTATTGCACGGAAAATCACATCTTCAGCCCAATCCCCCTGTTGTTTATTAGTTATGAATTCTGATGAAGCTTGCGTTGGCGCCGACTTTCGAGGAGCTGCCTTTGAAAAATCAATGAGACCGGTGTGAATGTTGCAGCAAATCTCATTGATGGTGTCTTTGTATTCTGGCATAAAATCGGGGGCTTATTACTCATGGTTAATAAAAGTCAAGATTCCCGGTGAGCGTTGTGGATGATATAGTCCTTGACGTTCTGGAAAAGTTTGGTGGCGAAGACAAAATCATTGAGCGCTTCGTTGGCTGTGTGGTAGATTTCCTCTTTGTTGCCCACCCATTCGCGGTAACCTTTGTTGATGAAGATGATGTTTTCACCGATACCGAGTACGGAATTCATGTCGTGAGTGTTGATTATGGTGGTCATTCCGTATTCGTGGGTTATGTCGCTGAGCAGTTCATCAATCAGAATTGAGGTCTTTGGATCAAGACCTGAGTTAGGCTCGTCGCAGAAAAGATACTTCGGGTTCAGTGCTATGGCACGTGCTATGGCGACACGTTTCTGCATGCCTCCGGATATTTCGCTCGGATATTTGCTGTCTGCACCTTTGAGGTTCACTCGCTCGAGGCAGAACTGAGCGCGGTCAACCATTTCAGCCTTGGTCATGTCAGAAAACATCACAAGAGGAAACATGACATTGCCCAAAACAGTTTCCGAGTCAAAGAGAGCGGATCCCTGAAAGAGCATCCCTATTTCCTCACGCAAGCTTTTGGTCTGGCTTTCATTCATCTTGAGAAGGTCGCGTCCGTCATATAGGATTTCTCCTTTTTCAGGACGGATCAGTCCGACCAGCGATTTCATGAGCACGGTTTTGCCCGAACCGCTCTGACCGATGATGAGATTCGTCTTTCCGGTATGGAAGGTTGCGCTGACGTCGTGAAGAATTGTCTTCCCGTCAAACGATTTTGTTATATTCTTGACTTCGATCATTGCAACAGGAGCTTGGTTAGGATTACGTCCATTAACAGAATCATTATGCTGCTCGTGACAACGGCATCAGTACTTGCTTTGCCGACTTCGAGCGCTCCGCCTTTGACATAATAACCGCAGAACGATGAGATGGTAGCGATAATGAAAGCGAAGAAAAGGGATTTGATGAAGCCGTACCACACATACCACTCGTTGAAAAGAGCCTGAATTCCGTAGATATAGCGGGAGACGGGAAAAAGATCGGTGAAAATGGCCACGAGGAATCCTCCGAGCAGGGAGGTGCCGATGCAGAATGCCACAAGTACCGGCATGAAGAAGATGAAGCCAATGACTTTAG
>ULSH01037828.1_pt1 | contig 123801 bp, 101 predicted proteins | sample 1956151 | NCBI WGS metagenome assembly ULSH01 (sample SAMEA4835702, study PRJEB28245) | human gut metagenome | biome: gut microbiome; material: fecal sample | place: Denmark | collected 2008 | reverse complement strand
ATTGTGTAAATAACTGAAATTAAGCACCAAACTTAGCAGGGTTGATGCGAACGCTCGGACCCATTGTTGAAGTAATGGCAACTGAGCGGATGTACTGACCCTTAGCTGCAGCAGGCTTAGCCTTTACGATAGCGCCCATGAGAGTGTCAAGGTTTTCACCGAGCTTCTCAGCGCCAAAGCTTGCCTTACCGATTGGGCAGTGAATGATGTTTGTTTTGTCAAGACGGTACTCAATCTTACCTGCCTTAGCTTCTTTAACAGCCTTGGCAATGTCAGGAGTTACAGTACCTGCCTTTGGGTTTGGCATAAGACCGCGGGGACCGAGGATTCTACCGAGACGACCTACAAGACCCATGCAATCGGGAGTTGTAATAAGAACATCAAAGTCCATCCAGTTCTCCTGCTGAATCTTCTGTGTCATATCCTCAGCACCGACAAAGTCAGCACCGGCTTCCTTGGCAAGCTCTTCGTTAGCGCCCTTACAAATTGCAAGAACTCTAACCTTTTTACCTGTACCGTTAGGAAGAACAACCGCACCTCTAACCTGCTGGTCAGCATGACGGCTGTCAACGCCGAGCTTTACATGAAGCTCAACTGTTTCGTCAAACTTAGCAACTGCAGTCTTGATAACTGTGTCAAGTGCCTCGTTTGTATCATATAATTTAGTTCTGTCAACGAGCTTAGCAGCGTCAACATATTTCTTACCGTGTTTCATCAGTCTTCCTCCATTGTTAGGTGGTCAATCGGAATTATCCTCCCACCCGGAAATAATTAGTCAACTACTGTAATACCCATGCTTCTTGCTGTACCGGAAATCATGCTGATAGCAGCATCAAGTGAACCTGCATTGAGGTCAGGCATCTTCTGCTCTGCAATCTTTGTGATCTGCTCACGAGTGATCTGAGCTACCTTTGTCTTATTAGGTACGCCTGAACCGCTGTCGATACCGCAAGCCTTCTTAAGAAGAACCGCAGCAGGCGGAGTCTTTGTAATGAAAGTGAATGAACGGTCTGCATATACAGTAATTACTACCGGAATGATAAGACCGATATCATTCTTTGTACGCTCATTAAAATCCTTTGTGAACGCAACAATGTTTACACCGTGCTGACCGAGAGCCGGACCAACAGGTGGTGCCGGAGTAGCCTTTCCGGCGGGAATCTGCAGCTTAATTAAGCCTACAACCTTCTGAGCCATTGTGTTTGCACCTCCAAAATTCGTGGTAAATTGCGGGACGCCACTGTGTAGGGTCCCTCCCACAGGGAGCGTTACACTCCCAATAAAAAGCCAATCGGCTGATTATTATTTGATTAATCTTCTATCGGTTCAGCCTGAGCAAGCTCAAGTTCAACCGGAGTTTCTCGTCCGAACATAGAAACAACTACACGGACATAATCTTTGTCAGCATCAATTTCTTCAACAACACCGACAAAATCCTCAAGCGGACCGTCTATAATGCGAACTGAATCGCCGACAGAATAGTTAAGCTTAACGCTTCGTGTTTCAACACCCATTCTGTAAACTTCCGCATCTGTAAGTGGTACGGGCTTTGATCCGGGTCCCACAAATCCTGTACAGCCTCTGATGTTGCGCACAACATACCAGGTTTCGTCTGTATAGACCATCTTAACGAAAACATAGCCCGGAAACAGTTTGTTTTCAACCTCTTTGGTCTTATCGCCGACTGTTTCGGTTACGATTTCAACAGGAACTTTGACATCAATAATCATATCCTGAAGATTTCTGTTCTCGGCTGTGGTCATAAGATCTGTTGCAACCTTATTTTCATAACCCGAATAGGTATGAACAACATACCATCTTGCTTCTGATTCTGCCATAACAACTTTCTTCCTTTCGTGATTCAAGCAATGTCAGATACGAATCAGGCGGTTGTGTTCATAAAAAGACCAACGAGAGCGTACAAGCCCTGATCAAGGGCAAAGATAAATACGCCTACAATAGCTACCATAGCAATGACAATACCAAAGTTCTTTGTTGTCTGCTTCGCTGTGGGCCATGTGATCTTTTTGATTTCACTCTTACAGGAGCCGAGGTACTTTGCGAGCCTTTTGAAAACATTAGGCTTTTTAGCAGTCTTTTTAGCAGCTGCTTTTGCATTTTCAGACTTTTTCTCAGCCATGATGTACCTCCGTTATTTTGTTTCCTTGTGAAGAGTGTGTTTTTTACAGAAACGGCAGTACTTGTTCATTTCAAGTCTGTCAGGACTGTTCTTCTTGTTCTTCATTGTGTTGTAATTACGCTGTTTGCACTCTGTGCAGGCCAATGTGATTTTTACTCTCATAACGGCACCTCCCGGTTTTTTCGGAATATTTTAGCCTCCCTCAATAGGGCACAAAAAAATAAGCCCCTTTCAGAGGTAAGGTTATTCTACCATATATAAAGGCTTTAGTCAAGCCTTTTTTGCAATTTATCCGCAGAAATTCTGTGTTTTCTGCGATATTCCGTAAAACCCGCCCGTCAAGACGGGATTTTACGGTGAATTTCAATTAAATCAGTTATTTGTAAGAGTGTTTGCCTTTGCCTTAACTTTCTTAACTTTTTCAGGCTTTACCGTTTTGCCCTTAAAAGCCCTTGCATTTAAAGCGGCAACCTTGAGTTCGTCGTTGAAATGCTCATAAAGCGCATTATACTCAGCGTCATCAAGTGAATTGAGCAAAACGATTGTGATGATTGCCCTTGTATCAACATCACCGTTGTTGTACTGAACATTGAACACATTTGCAAACTTCTCGATTTCATTCTTATTTGCACGCTTAATATACATAGGAATCTTCGGAGCAATATGCTCTTTTGCGAATGTTGCGCCTCTGAACGGGAAGTAACAATCCTCCTCGTTTTTAATTTCCTCACGAAGCTCCGGGAAATATGTTACAAAACGCTTTGCCAGAAACTTCGGATCTGCGGTTCCGTCGTCATCCTTTTTCTTTTTCTGCTTAACCTGCTTTGCCCTTTTGATTGCAAGTGTACCCGAAACGCCTTCGATAAAGTCATTTGCGATACTGTCGGCGTCCTTCTGTGTGCCGACTGTTTCATCGTAAAGCCATGTTGCAAGTGTTTTCCATTCGTTGTCAGGACCTTCATCGGTCATTGTGCAGGAACGGAGCACCATCTGTTCCTTATCCTTATAATATACTACCGAATATGCAAGTGACGCACTTGTAAAAAGCGAAACAAGCTCGTTGTCGTTTTCGGCAACAACCTTCTGTTTTGTATAATTCTGTTTTACAAGTTCTTCTTCAACCTTGCCGACGATATAATCAAAAGCTTTTTTAAATTCCAACTTAATCTTCCTCTCGGATTAGTCTGTCAGAATTCATTATACAATCAAATAACAGATTTGTCAAAGGTTTTGACTTGCAAGACGCACATTATTGTGTTATTATTTAAGCTGTATATTAATGTAAAAGAAGGTTTTATTATGTCTTGTCAAGATGCTATCGGAGTTTTTGACTCCGGATTAGGCGGACTCAGCGCTGTAAAAGAGTTTTTGCATGTGCTGCCAAACGAGAAAATAATATACTTTGGAGATACGGGAAGAGTACCCTACGGCAACAGAAGCCGTGAAACAATTTCAAAGTATGCCCTTCAGGACGCAAATTTTCTGTTGAAACACAATGTTAAAACAGTTGTTGCAGCCTGCGGTACGGTAAGCTCGGTTGCAGGCGATATGCTTGAAGAAAAGCTTTCCGTTCCGTACACGGGTGTTGTAAACCCGACCGCATTCATTGCCGACCAAAAAACAAAGAACGGTAAAATCGGAATTATCGGCACTGCCGCAACTATTTCGAGCCACAGCTACAAGCTCCGTCTTGAAAAGCTTAATCCGAAATACAAGGTTTACGAGCAGGCGTGTCCGCTTTTTGTTCCGCTTGTTGAAAACGGTTTCATATGTCGTGACGATCAGATTGTACGGCTTGTCATCAGAAGATATCTTTCCGAACTCAAGGAAACAGGCGTTGACACCCTCATTCTCGGTTGCACTCACTATCCGCTTTTGCGTGATGCAATTGCTGACTTTATGGGTGACGGAGTTACGCTTGTTGATTCGGGATATGAAACTGCAATCTATTGCTCAAAAATTCTCAGAGAAAACAATCTGCTCAACACAGACGGTGTGCATCAGACTCCCGAATTTTATGTAAGCGACACTCCCGACGGATTTAAAAGCGTTGCAGGACTGTTTCTCGGCAGAAATATGGAGCATACTGTTACACAAATTGACATTGAACAGTATTAACGAGGGAAGATATGACAGATAAGGAAAAGAAAAAATGCAAATATATGATTTCCATTCTGGGCGAACAGATTCTTGACGATGAAAGCGACAGAATTGAGGTTCTCACAGAGGGAAATTTTCTGATGAAAAAAGACCATTGTTACATAGGCTACAAAGAATATGACGAGGATGCACCGCAGAGCTTTTACGACAATCTCATCAAAGTTCAGGACAATACGGTGACAATTACACGCAAAGGTCCCATGCGTTCACAGCTTATGCTTGAAAAAGGCAGACGGCATCAATGCCTGTATCAGACGCCTGCAGGCGACCTTATGATAGGAGTTTTCACAAAGACAATGAACAACTCCCTCACCAAAAACGGCGGAACGCTTGAGGTTAGTTACACGCTTGATTTCAACAATGACCTTGTGAGCGAAAACAAGTTTAAAATTACGGTTGAAGAAAAAGAAAAGTTTGAAAATGAGGTAGATTGATATGGATACATACGCACTTGCTGTACAACAGCTAAAAAAAGCAATTGAAAACGCTATTGAAAAGGCAATAACAAACGGTGAACTTCCCCAGGCGGAGGCCGCTCCGTTTATCATTGAAACACCCGCAGACAGAAGCCACGGCGACTTTGCAACAAATGCGGCAATGGCAGGCGCAAAGGCATTCCGTATGCCGCCTTTCAAAATTGCACAGGCTATCACATCAAACCTTGACCTTGAGGGTACAATGTTTGACCGCTTTGAAACAGCAGGTCCGGGATTCATCAACTTCTTCCTCGGCACTGAATTTTATTCGGCTGTAATCAGAGAAATCCTTGCCAATCCCGAGGCATACGGCAGAAGTGAATACGGCAGAGATGAAAAGGTTATGGTTGAGTTTGTATCAGCCAACCCGACAGGTCCTATGCACATGGGCAACGCAAGAGGCGGTGCTCTCGGTGACTGTCTTGCCGCTGTTCTTGACAAAGCGGGCTACAACGCATGGCGTGAATTTTATGTAAACGACGCCGGCAATCAGATTGAAAAGTTCGGCTGTTCACTTGAAGCAAGATATCTTCAGATTTTCAAGGGCGATGAGATAGAGTTTCCCGAGGACGGCTATCAGGGTGAGGACATCAAAGACCTTGCAAAAGAATATGCAGACCTAAACGGCGACAGCCTTGTTAACGTAAGCGCAGAAGAACGCAAAAAGGCTCTTGTTGACTATGCACTTCCTAAGAACATCAAGAAGATGCAGGCTGATATGGAAAAATACAAGATTTTCTATGACAAGTGGTTCTTTGAAAGCGAGCTTCACAAGAGCGGTGCTGTTAAGGCTGTTGTTAACCTTCTCACAGAAAAAGGACTTACCTACGAAAAAGATGGTGCCGTTTGGTACAAGAACAAAGAGGTGCTCACACAGAAGCTTCTCAAAGAGGGCAAGTCACAGAAATACATTGACAACCTTGAATTAAAGGACGATGTTCTCATTCGTCAGAACGGCAACCCGACATATTTTACAGCCGACATTGCATACCACAAGAACAAATTTGACCGTGGATTCACAACTCTTATTGATGTTTGGGGAGCAGACCATCACGGTCATGTTATGAGAATGAAAGGCGCAATGGACGCTATCGGCTATGACGGTGACAAGCTCAATGTTGTTCTTATGCAGCTTGTTAAGCTTGTTAAGGACGGTGAGCTTGTAAAAATGAGCAAGCGTACCGGCAAGGCTATTCAGCTTGGCGATTTGCTTGACGAAGTGCCTGTTGACAGCGCAAGGTTCCTCTTTAACACCAAAGAGGCTAACACACAGATGGACTTTGACCTTGACCTTGCAGTAAGTCAGGACAATCAGAACCCTGTTTATTATGTTCAATACGCACACGCAAGAATTTGCAGTATTTTTAAATCACTTGCAAAAGAGGGCATTTCTCCGAGAGAATGTACAGACGCAGAGCTTGCACTCCTCACAGCTCCCGAAGAAAAGGAACTCATCAATCATCTTGCGTCATACACCACCGAAATCATCAGTGCGGCAAAGGATTACGATCCGACCAAGGTTACACGCTATGTAACACAGCTTGCAACACTTTTCCACAAATTCTACAACGCTTGCCGTGTTAAGGGCGAAGAAGAAGGTCTTATGCAGGCAAGACTTGCACTTTGCAACTGCGTAAGAGCCGTTATCAAAAATGTTCTTACAATGTTCAACATCTCTTGTCCCGAAAGCATGTAAGCAGCGTGTCGCTGCACCCTGTTCGTGTAGATAGTTTTATTAATGCGAAACTCATACTTCCCGAGCGGAAGTTTACAAATTGAAATTTAAAAATTGAAAATGTAAAATGGATGTCGGGAAGACAGTTTGCATAATGCAAAACAATGTCTTCCCGACTGATTTTTATTTATATCCAATTGTCATGCCTTATGAGGGTTAAGCCCTATTAATAATACATATAATTCAAGGCATAATAAAGTCCCGAAGTACACACAATACCTCGGGACTTAATTATTATTACTGTAATTATGATTTAAAATCATTCAGTAACAAATTGCTGACCGACTTTTCCGCAATCGTTAAGACCTACAATATACTTTTGAATTGAAGTCGCATCAATAACAGAAATAATACCGTCACTATCAACATCTGCAACTGACTTACTGTCTGCTGTAAATTCTTCAAGACCGACAATGTACTTCTGAATATCAGTAGCATCGATTACGGTAACAGCACCATCAATGTTCACATCACCGTAAACAAGAGCATTTTTTGTTTCATCCTCAACCGCAAAAGCGCTGAATACGCTTACTGCCATAAGAACAAACAATGTCGCAATACTAATAAGTTTTTTTGCCATACCAAAATCTCTCCTTAGAACAGTGCATTTTCAACCAATAATACACCGAAATTGAATTTGATAATCAACATTATATAAACATCGAACGAGAAAACAAGAATATACTTTTACTTCTCTTTGTTGTTTATAACCGTTCGGTTATCTTATAAAATATTCTATCACAAAGACTACTGTTCTGTCAATAGCAAATAAACAAAAAGATGATAAATTGTTTTATTATAAACAAATATGAGAATTGTATGAAGATAACAATTTAACAAATAACGAATAACAACAATGTGTTTTTATTACATTAATATCTTCTATACATACAATAAGGTTCACATCACACTAATTTATGCATCACAAACGCAATAGCAATACTGAATTTTGCCACTGTTATAACCGTTTAGTTATCATACGAAAATTTCATTGCAAAGAATGTTATTCTGTCAGTATAAATAAATAAATAAAAAGGGTGATACAATGCCTTATTATAAAAGGATAAGGGAGTTGCGTGAGGATCACGATATGACGCAGAATGATGTTGCAGAATATCTCGGCATGAAACAGCCGCAGTACTTTAGGTATGAAAACGGAAACCGTGACGTGCCGACCGAGGTGCTTATTTCTCTTGCAAAATTGTACAAAGTTTCAACCGACTACATTCTTGAGTTGAAACACGATACAAATTAGTTTTTTTCTCTGCATATAATTTAAAATTCTGCAAAAAATAAAACCACCTCACAGAAAGGTGGTTTTTATTTTGAGTTTTTACGATGTTAATCATAACGAGGGACAGCACGAAAAATATCCGATTGAGTTGCCCTCACGGAACAGCAAAAAGGAAATTTCCCCTATTGTTGATGTTACGGAACACGAGGTTTATCCGCTTGAGTTTGCAAACTGTCACAGGACAAAGCCTCATTTTGACACAAACGGTGACATCACCGAGATTGTGACTACCGAAACAGAAGCTGAAACGGAAGAGCGAACCACTCACGAACAGCATAAGTAGGGACATACAAAAGCCTTGTGTCGGAGCTTACTGCTCCGACATTTCCTTTTATGCCGAGTTGCGAACAGATTATCCTCGCTCTGAGCTGATGAAAGCCGTCCGTCACAATCGTAATATCTGTATTAAGGTTGTTGTCCTCAATAATTTTCATTGAATTTCTTATATTCTCGGTTGTGTTGGTTGACTTGTCCTCCATATAAAGTCTTGAAGAATCAATTTTTGACTCCGTCAGCACATTGTACATACATTGTGCCTCACTCATAATCTCGTCACTTCCCTGTCCTCCGCTGAGAACGGCATTTGCGTTCGGAGAATCGTCAAGATATGATTTTGCGGCGTCAATTCTGCCACGCAAAATTACCGACGGTCCCCACGGCTTAACCTGAGCACCGAGGACAATTGCAGTTGAGTTTTCGGGCGGAGCCTGACAGGTTGCCCACACCATTGCAGAGGTGACAATCGCACCGTAAACGGCAAAAGCGATAAAGCCGATATTCACTACACGAAAAACTATTTTAGTAAACAAATGCTTAAAGCAAAATGCCTTTATTGCGCCGTGAACTGGCGGAATTAACACGCACAACAGCCACAGACACAAAAAAGTTCCTGCAATATTGCCCGGGTTGATAATTCCGTGAGTCATAGGGATTACGAAAAATCCGAGAAACACAACTGCCACGGCAATGCCGATTATGCGTAAAATTAACATCACCATTTTCAAAATATCACCCGACCTGTTAAATTTCTTTCATCTTGTCAAACTCATTGTACATATTTTCAAGTGTTGACAAGCGGTCAATAAACGGAGTGTCAACAGCACCCTCAAAGCACGATTCTTTCTTGCTTTTGAGAACCTCCATTGCAGATTTGTCGGGATTGTTGATTGTTCCGGCACCTGCAACACAACCGCCCGGGCAAGCCATACCCTCAAGCAGATAGCCGTTGTACTTGCCGGCCTTTGCCATACGCAAAAGCTTTACGCACTCGTCAAGTCCCTGTGCATTGGCAACCTTGACCTCTCTTTCGGGATCAAGCTTGTGGATTGCATTGACAACAGCCTTTGCAACACCGCCGCTTACGGCAAAGCCTCTGCCGTCTGCGCTTGAGAACGAAAGCGGTTTTTCGTCAACCTCAACAGCGTTAAAATCAACCTCTTTTGCGGCAAACATTCCTGCAACTTCTTCAAAAGTCAGCACAAAGTCGATATCACTTCGGATACTTCTGCGGCTTGCCTCAAGCTTTTTAGCGGCACATGGTCCGATAAACACAACCCTGCAATCGGGATAATGCTGTTTTGTAAGTCTGCCAGTGAGAACCATAGGAGTGAGTGCCATTGAAATGTACGGAGCAATGTCGGGGAAAGTTTTCTTCGCCATAACGCTCCATGACGGGCAACAGGAAGTCGCCATGAACGGTTGTTTTTCGGGAACCTCTTCCATAAAATCCTTTGCTTCTTCAACCGTACAAAGGTCGGCACCAACCGCAACCTCGACAACATCGGTAAAGCCGAGAGCCTTAAAGGCATTTCTGATTTTATTTGACGGAAGTCCCTTGAACTGACCTGCAATTGCAGGTGCAACTGCGGCATAAACAGGTGTGCCGCTGTTGATTGCCATAATAGTCTGGAAAATCTGACTTTTGTCAACAATTGCGCTGAACGGACAGCTTACAAGGCACATTCCGCATGAAACGCACTTGTTATAGTCAATATCTGCTCTTCCATGCTCATCGCTGTGGATAGCTTTCATACCGCATGCGGCGGCACACGGACGCTCCTGCTTTATGATTGCATTGTACGGGCACGCACCCTGACATTTTCCGCATTTGATGCATTTTTCATCGTCAATATGCGATTTTCCATGTACAATCGAGATTGCTCCCTTCGGGCAAACCTCTGTACACGGGTGTTCAAGACAGCCCTGACAGCCGTCTGTCACAACCACTCTTTTTTCAGCACACTTATGACAGGCGAATTTTATTATATTGATTAACGGCGGATCGTAAACCTTTTCGTCAATCATACTTTCTTCAACACCTGTTGAGATAGGCGCTTGTTTTGAAACGGGCAAAAGCGGAAGTCCCATTGCAAGGCGAAGTCTTTCGCCGACAATGGCTCTTTCGAGAAATATACTTTCACGGTATGTTGAAATTTCACCCGGGATAATTTCATACGGAAGATTTTCAAATTTTGAATAATCTCCGCCCTCGTATGCAAACCTTGCAACCTCGGTGAAAATTTGATTACGGATTTTTGTCTTTGACGAATACAGTCCTCTCAAGGCACTCATCCTTTCACTGTGTGTATTTTATTTTCTATTCAATCATTCACTAAATTTAAATTGCAGCAACGCTCTGCCTTGCTTGCAATCTTGTACATAGGAGCGTTAGCTCCTCAGAGGTTCAATGGAACATTGAATCTCTGAATTGCAACATAATGTTGCAATTCGTACTTAGATTATACACTACACTACCCTTGTTTTCAACAGATACAGGCTTATTTTGCAAAAATTTTGCGATATTATTTACATAATATCAAACTTTATCCCGAGCGATTTTGTCACATTTATTGACTTTAAGTGAATATTGTTATAAAATGGTGTCATACTATCAAAAATTACGAGGTACAAATCTATGAAATGTCCTAATTGCGGTTTTGAAACCGAGTCTGCGTTTTGTCAGATGTGCGGAACGAAAATTTCCGAAGCTTTACATACACAGAATAATGAAACAACCGAAACTGAGTACACCTCGCCTTTGCAGCAGACAGGCTTTGAACAGGCGGAGGGCTTTGCACCGCAGATTCAAAATGAAATGCCCGAACTTGAAATAAATCAGCCACCCATTCCCTACATTCCGCCGGCAGAACAGCCGATTGATAAAAAGAAAGCTTTTAAAATCGTGAAAATTGTTGCCGCCTGTGTGATTGGTGCGGTCATTATTGCAGGCATTGCAATCAATGTAACTGCGGCGGTATCGGGCAACAGCAAATCAATTTTCGGTAACAACTCCATTAGCGACTGGGTGAATCGTCCTGAAATGTACGATGGAGATTACAGCACATATAATTAAAAAATAAAACGGTAGGAAAGGCATTGCAGTTTTGCAAATTGTCTTTCCTGCCGTTTTTATGTTTAGGTTTAAAATAAATTATTCGGGTCTGCCGATTTTGCGGAAACGCTCATAGCGTGCATTGATGAGTTCTTCGTCATCAAGGGCAAGATTCTTTTCAAATGTTCTTTTGATGAGCATTTTAAGACTTTCAAACATAGCCTGATCGCCTGCCTTTGGCTGACGGATGATTCTCTCGATTACACCGAGGTCAAACAAATCCTGTGCGGTAAGCCTGAGAGCCTCTGCCGCATCAGCCGCCTTTGAGCTGTCTTTCCAGAGAATTGACGCACAACCCTCGGGAGAAATTACCGAATAAACGGAATTTTCAAGCATCCATACTTCATCGGAAACTGCAAGTGCAAGCGCACCGCCGCTGCCGCCCTCACCGATAAGAACGGTAAGTACGGGAGTTTTGAGAGTCATCATTTCCATGAGGTTTTCGGCAATAGCCTGTCCCTGACCTCTTTCCTCCGCACCGATTCCGGGGTATGCACCGCTTGTATCAACAAGGCAAAGAACAGGTCTTCTGAACTTTTCAGCCTGTTTCATAAGTCTTAAAGCCTTGCGGTAGCCCTCGGGATGAGCCTGACCGAAGTTGCGTTCAACACGCTCTTTTGTATTTCTGCCCTTTTCAATTCCGATTACAGTAACGGGAGTGTCAAAGAGCATTGCAAGTCCTGCAACAACTGCTTTATCGTCGGCATATCTGCGGTCACCGTGAAGCTCAATGAAGCTGTCACCGAACATATGGGCAATATAGTCAACCGAGGTCAGCTTGTTAGCATCTCTCGCCGCCATAACCTTTTCGTAAGCTGTCATTTTTAAGCCTCCTCACCGCTGTAACCGTGCAATTTAAGCAGTTTTACAAGTGTAGATTTCAAGTTATTTCTGCTGACAACCGAATCGATAAAGCCCTTCTGAAGAACAAATTCCGAGGTTTGGAAGTCCTTGGGGAGCTTTTGACGGATTGTCTGCTCGATTACTCTCGGACCTGCAAATGCAACAAGGCAATCGGGCTCGGCAAGAATAATGTCGCCCTCCATTGCAAACGATGCCGTAACACCGCCTGTTGTCGGGTCTGTAAGCACGGTGATGTAGAGATTACCTGCGTCGCTGTGTCTTTTTACCGCACCCGAAGTTTTTGCCATTTGCATAAGCGAGAGGATGCCCTCCTGCATTCTTGCGCCGCCTGCGGCAGTACAAACAACAATCGGCATTGCATTTTCGGTTGCATATTCAAACGCACGGGTGATTTTTTCGCCCGTGATTACGCCCATACTTCCCATCATAAAGGTCGGATCCATAACGCAGAGAACGGTATCAATGCCGTTCATCTTACATTCTCCGCAGATAACAGACTCCTTAGCACCTGTTTTTCTCGCCTTTTCAAGCTTTTCGTCATATCCCGGAAAATCAAGAATATTATGGCTTGAAAGGTCTGCGTCAAACTCAACAAAGGTATCCTTGTCGGCAAGCATTTCAACTCTGTCTCGTCCGTTCATTCTGAAATGGTGGTTGCACTTTGTGCAGACATGAAGATTTTCCTCCATATCCGTCGTAAGGAGCATAGTGTTGCATTTGGGGCATTTTATCCACATTTCTTCGGGAACGAAGGGTACATTTTTGCTCTCGCCCTCATCGGACTCAAGCTCATTCTTCGGTTTTCTGAAAGCAAACAAATCCATATCTTTTACTTCTTCCTGTCGGCGTGTTTCTCTTCAAACTCTGCCATAAAATCTGTTGTATATTCACCGCTCACAAACTGTTCGTCCGATAGAATCTCGGCAAGAAGGTCACGGTTAATGTCAATTCCGTCAATGGTAAGCTCGGAAAGAGCCATTTTCATCTTTCTGATCGCCTCGGCACGGCTTCTTGCCTGAACAATCAGCTTGCCGATCATCGAATCATAGTACGGAGGAACAAAATAGTCCTGATAAATTGCCGTATCAAATCTTACAAATGCACCGCCCGGGGTGTGAAGTCTTGTAATTCTTCCGCAGCTCGGTCTGAATCCCTTTTCCGGATTTTCGGCATTGATTCGGCACTCAATTACATTGCCGTGTGTGAAGATGCTGTCCTGAGTGCGGGAAAGCTTTGCACCTGCGGCAATTCTTATCTGCCACTGAACAATATCAAGTCCTGTTACCATTTCGGTAACGCCGTGTTCAACCTGAAGACGGGTGTTCATCTCCATAAAGTAGAAGTTGTTGTCCATATCAAGCAAAAATTCAACTGTGCCTGCATTGACATAGTTGACTGCCTTTGCCGCCTTAACAGCAGCAATCATCATCTCTTTACGGGTTTTCTCGTCAAGAGCGGGGCTTGGACTTTCTTCAATCATCTTCTGGTTCTTTCTCTGAACAGAGCATTCACGCTCACCCAGACAAACGATATTGCCGTATTTATCACACAAGAGCTGCATTTCAATGTGTTTTACAGGGTGAATGAATTTTTCTATGTAGCAGGCACCGTCACCGAATGCTGACTGTGCCTCGCTTGAAGCTGACAAAAATGCCTCTTCAAACTGCTCCATTGAATCAACACGGCGAATACCCTTTCCGCCGCCGCCCGAACGAGCCTTGATGAGAAGCGGAAAACCGATTTTTTCAGCTTCCTCTTTTGCCTGCTCAACGCTTTCAACAATATCGCAGCCGGGGGTTACAGGAACACCTGCGGCACGCATAGTCTTTCTTGCATTGTCCTTGTCGCCCAAAAGCTTTATCATTTCGGATGAAGGACCGATAAAGTTGATGTTGCACTGTTCACAGAGCGAAACAAACTTGGCATTTTCGGACAAGAGTCCGTAGCCGGGATGAATAGCCTGAGCACCGCTTTCAACGGCAACGGTGAGAATTGCAGGCATATTGAGGTAGCTGTCGGCAACACGGTTACCGCCTACGCAGTAGCTTTCATCGGCAAGCTGAACATGCAGGGAGTCCTTGTCTGCCTCAGAATAAATTGCTACTGTGCTGATGCCCATTTCACGGCAGGCACGGATAATTCTTACTGCAATTTCGCCTCGGTTGGCAATCAGAATTTTTGAGAACATTTTTTCACTTCCAGTTATTTATCGCATTACGGCTGTCTGCACCCAAAACGGCACAGACAGCCTTTAAAATCACTTATTTTCAACAAGTGCAAACGAAAGCTCGGCACTTACACAGAGCTTGCCGTCAACATAACCCTTTGCGTCAATAAAGTAGAATGCACCTCTGCTCTTTGTGAGTGTGCAGACACTTTCAAGAGTGTCGCCCGGTTTCACGGGATTTCTGAACTTAACATTGTTCATCTTTGTAAAGTAAGGTGTGCAGTTCTTAACCTTGTCTGCAAGAAGGCAACAGCTTGCCTGTCCCATCATTTCGCAGAGAATAACACCCGGAACAACGGGGTTACCGGGGAAATGTCCCTGTAAAAAGAACTCGTCACCTTTGATTGTATATCTGCCCTTTGCCGTGTTTTCGTCAACACTTTCAGCCTCTTCAACAAGAAGCATATTGTCACGATGCGGCAAAATCTTTTTAATTTCTTCCTGATTCATACAGTCCTCCGATTATTTAACCTTGAATAACGGTTGACCGTATTCAACAAGATCTCCGTCCTTAACAAGAACTTCAACGATTTCATAGTCGTCCTCAGCCTGAATTTCGTTCATACACTTCATAGCCTCGATAATGCAAACGGTTGAGCCCTTGCTTACTTTCTTTCCGACAGGAGCAAAAGGAGCCTTGCCCGGTGCCGATGCGGCATAGAATACGCCGACAATCGGAGCGTTTACAGTCTTGGCGTCTTCCTCGGGAGCGGCAGACTGAGCCGCAGGAGCCTGTGGCTGAACAGGCGCAGGAGCGGGAACATCTGTTGCAGTCGGCTGATATGCACCGATTGGAGATGCATTAAAAATCTGCTGTGCCGGATGTTCTTTTTCAAGATGAATCTTTGTACCGTCCTCTTTTTCAATTTCAAGAACGCTCAAAGAAGAATTTTCAAGAAGGGAAATATATTCCTTGATTTCTTCAATTTTATTCATAGTAATTCCCTCGCTTAATATTTTTTAAATACAAGACAAGCGTCATGTCCGCCAAAGCCGAGGTTGGTTGAAGCGGCAACATTTACATCACGCTTAACTGCTTTGTTAGGTGTATAGTTAAGGTCAAGACCTTCATCGGGTTCGTCAAGGTTGATTGTCGGCGGAATAACACCGTCATTGAGAGCCATAACAGAAGCAATAGCCTCAATTGCGCCTGTTGCACCGAGAAGATGACCTGTCATTGATTTTGTTGAGCTGATATTTGCATCATAAGCCTTTTCACCGAGAGCCGTCTTGATAGCCATTGTTTCGGTAAGGTCGTTAAGATGTGTGCTTGTGCCGTGAGCATTGATGTAAAGCTGTGCGTCATCGGCAACATTTGCCTCCTCAAAAGCAATCTTAATTGCTCTTGCAAGACCTGCACCGTTAGGATCGGGAGCTGTAACATGATGTGCGTCACAAGTATTGCCGTAGCCTGAAAGCTCTGCATAAATCTTAGCACCTCTTGCAACTGCGTGCTCATACTCTTCAAGAACGAGCATACCTGCGCCCTCGCCCATGATGAAACCGTCACGATTCTTGTCGAACGGACGGGATGCGTGCTTTGGATCATCGTTTGTTGAAAGAGCTTTCATATTCTGGAAACCTGCAATTGTGAGAGGAGCAACAACTGCCTCTGCACCGCCTGCGATGATAGCGTCAGCGTAGCCGTCCTTGATGCAGTGGAAAGCCTCACCGATTGAGTTTGTACCTGTTGCACAGGCGCTCATAACCGAAAGAGACACACCTTTTGCGTTAAAACGGATTGCAACATTGCCTGTTGCGATATTACCGATCATCATCGGAATGAAGAAAGGAGAAACCTTTCTCGGGCCTCCGTTTTCCATGCCCACTGTATTCTTAACAAAGGTCTGCAAACCGCCGATACCTGCGCCGATATAAACACCGAAACGGTTCTCATCAATCTTGCCTATGATACCGCTGTCGTCAACTGCCTGCTGTGCCGCTGCGATTGCGTACTGTGTATATGGATCAAGCTTTCTTACTTCTTTTTTCTCAATATACTGTGTGGGATCAAAATCCTTGACTGTACCTGCGATGTGAACCTTGAGGTCACTTGTATCGAAAGCTGTGATTGTTTCGATACCGCAAACGCCGTCAACCATATTTTTCCACATTGTAGGCACATCGTTACCAATCGGTGAAATTGCGCCCATACCTGTTACAACTACTCTTCTGCTCATTATATCCTCCAAATCAATTACATTGCAAGTCCGCCGTCAACTCTGATAACCTCGCCTGTTACATAAGCGGCATCGTCAGAGCAGAGGAAAGCTACTACATCTGCAACATCATCGGGAGTACCGATACGCTTTGCAGGAATCTGTGCTTTCATTGCGTCCTTAACCTTATCGGGAAGTACACTTGTCATATCTGTTGCAATGTAACCCGGAGCAACTGCATTAGCCGTAACGCCTCTGCCGGCAAGTTCCTTTGCAACCGACTTTGTAAGACCGATAATACCTGCCTTTGATGCAGAATAGTTAGCCTGACCTGCGTTGCCGGTAAGACCGACAATTGACGCTGTGCTGCAGATTCTGCCGTAACGCTTTTTCATAAAGTGCTTGTATGTATGCTTAATCATATTGAATGTACCCTTGAGGTTTACATTGATTACAGCATCAAAATCTTTTTCGTCCATATTTAAAACGAGCTTATCTCTTGTGATGCCTGCGTTGTTTACAAGAATTTCGATACTGCCGAACTCCTCGATAACCTTATCGACAACCTTCTTTGACTCTTCAAAGTTTGAAACATCACAGAAATACTGCTCAACCTTTGTGCCGTACTGTGAAAGCTCTTCCTTAGCCTTAATGCCCTCGTTTTCGTCACCTACATAGAGAATTGCAATGTTAGCACCCTCTTTTGCAAGCTTCGTTGCGATTGCAAGGCCGATACCTCTTGAGCCGCCTGTTACTACGGCTGTTTTATTTTCAAATCTCATTATATTATACCTCCGAACAGTATCAAAGTTCAAGTGCGTCAATATCAGCCGCAGTTTCAACCTTGAATGCCTTTACATCTCCGTTGATTCTCTTTACAAGGCCCGTGAGAGTTTTGCCCACACCAACCTCAATAAAGGTGTCAACGCCGTCATTAATCATATTTTCAACAATAGTCTGCCATTTTACGGGATTCTCAACCTGTGCTTTGACAAGCGTTTTGAAATCGCCCGAATACGGCTGAGCCGTGTAATCGGAATAAATCTGAACCTTTGGCTGAGCAAAGTCAACATTTTCCATATACCTTCCGAGTCCCTCTGCGGCATCAGCCATAAAGGGAGAATGGAACGCACCGCTTACTGCAAGAAGTTTTGCCCTTCCGCCCTCTGCTTTAACTGCCTCGCAGAAAGCATCGGCATTTTCACTTGTTGTTGCAACAACAGTCTGAGCCGGTGAGTTGTAGTTTACGGGATATGTTTTGTCAAACCTTGAGCAGATTTCTTCAACCTTTTCGGGAGTAAGCTTTAATACGGCAGCCATTGCACCGGGATTTTCCGTTGCGGCTTTGTCCATAAGCTCGCCTCTTTTGCAAACGAGTCTGAAAGCCTCTTCATCTGAAAGGATTCCCGAAAAAGCAAGTGCAGAAATCTCACCGAGTGAAAAGCCTGCTACGCAGTCGGGAGTGATACCCTTTTCAACAAGAGCTCTTGCAGCCGCAAGGTCGGCAGTAAAAATACACGGCTGTGTATTTACTGTCTTTGAAAGCTCCTCCATTGTACCCTCAAAGCACTGCTTTGAAGTGTTTTCTCTTATAGAATCAGCCATTTCGTAAACAGCCTTTGCGGCAGGCGAATTATCGTAAAGATCCTTGCCCATACCGCTGTACTGTGCGCCCTGACCTGAAAAAATAAATGCTATTTTACCCATTTTGTTGCTCCGTTCAATACTTCTTCTGCCTGTGAGAACATCTCTTCAATCATTTCTCTTGCCGGCTGTTCCTTTTTAACCATACTTGCAACCTGTCCTGCAAGAACGGTACCCTGAGAAACATCGCCCTCTCTCACGGCTCTTCTGAGTCTGCCGAGTCCCATATTTTCAAGCTCCTCATCGGAAACATTAGCCGAATCGTACTCAGCCTTTGTATATTCACGGGTAAACGAGTTACGTATTGAACGAACAGGATGACCGAGTCTTTTACCTGTTACAACCGTGTCAATATCTCTTGCTTTGAGAATTTTGTTCTTATATTCCTGAGAGATAGTACATTCCTTTGCAACGAGAAATCTTGTGCCGACCTGAACGCCCTGAGCGCCGAGCATAAATGCTGCGGCAATCTGTCTGCCGTCTGCAATACCGCCTGCGGCAATTACAGGTATATTTACTGCATCAACAACCTGAGGGACAAGAGCCATTGTTGTGAGATCACCGACATGACCGCCTGACTCGCCGCCCTCTGCGATAACGGCAAAAGCACCGTCTTTTTCCATTTTCCTTGCAAGCGCAACGCTCGGAACAACAGGAATAACCTTGATGCCTGCCTCAAGCCACTTTGCCATGTACTTGCCGGGGTTGCCTGCACCTGTTGTGATGACCTTGATGCCCTCTTCAACTACAACATCGCTTACTTCCTCTGCAAACGGACTCATAAGCATGATGTTTACGCCGAAAATTTTATCGGTCATTGTTTTGCACTTTCTGATTTCCTCACGGAGCTGTTCGCCGTTGGAATTCATAGCTGCAATAATGCCGAGACCGCCTGCGTTTGAAACACCTGCGGCAAGCGATGCATCAGCCACCCAAGCCATGCCTCCCTGAAAAATAGGGAACTCAAGACCGAGCGACTGGTCAATGACAGTAGAAATCATATGTAATATCTCCTTTTCTGCATTTTTACTTGATTTTCAGAAACAGAAAATTTGCAAGATTTCATTGTTTTGAAAAATTTACGGCAAATTCTGCACCTGATACCATACATTATGGCATATCAGTCTGATTTTACTCCAAAAGCACAGAAAAGTCAATATATATGAAGAATTATCTTACCATTAAGCCTTTAACTGCAATAGTCCTCAAGAGCCCTCATAAGGTTTTCTTTTCCCTTTATTTCAATTCCTTTTTCAAGGTAAAGTGCGTCGCCTTTCGGAAGATTTGATACTCTGCAGTCGGTTGTCAGATACGCTTTGTCCTCGCCTTTTTTGTACACTACAATATACCCTTTTTCGGCTTTTATGATGTAATCTCCTTCCGTTGTACCGTTATTCTGCGACGACGAATAATTGCCTGTTGCAGAGGTATTTTCCGCAGAATTCACGGGAGCAAAAAGCGAGCTTATCATCATACACGCAATCAGAATCACACCTGTTAATCCAACTATTTTTTTCATATTTTACAGCACTCTTTCCGTCAGTTTTTACTTTTATTTTTTCCCGAACCAACGGTTATATTCATCATTTTTATAAAATTCCAACCAAAAGACCGCCTTAATTCTGCATATTTTTTAAGAGAAATTTGCATTAATATATTTATTTTTTTCTTTTCAGGTGATATAATAATCAAATGAGTATTTCTGCTTGTAATTTTGAACATATATGTTATTATATAATTTATGTATTACAGCCGGCGCACTGCGTTTGTGCAAATCACTCAGACAAATTACAAACCGACGGTTGTTCGTTTAACCGTAAATTGTGAATTGATAAAGGAGATAATATGCGAAACAAGCGTGAAACTGACATCAGTCAGTATAAGAAGGATATTCAGCAAAATGAATTATCCGAAAAAGCTGACGGAGGTGTAAAAAGATTTTTCAGGGGTTTTGGCAAGTTCCTGATTACCGTTTGTTCGGTATGCCTGGTTGCTCTGCTTATTACGGGCATTTCACTTGCTGTCTACATTTTCACCATTGCGTCCGAGCCTACGGGCATCGACCTCAAGGCAAAGTCTATGAACCAGACAAGCCGAATATATATTCAGAATGAGGATACAAAGGAATTTAAAGAGTATCAGAAACTATACGATACCGAGAACAGAATCTGGGTTGACAATCAGGATATTCCTCAGGCAATGAAAGATGCGGTTGTCGCAATTGAGGACAAGCGTTTCTTTGACCACAACGGTGTTGACTGGGGCAGAACACTTTCCGCCGTTGCAAATCTTGCAACCGGTTCGGACTCATACGGCGGTTCAACAATCACCCAACAGCTCATTAAGAACATCACAGATGACAACGAGGTTTCAATTACAAGAAAGCTTCGTGAAATCACAAAGGCACTAAAGCTTGAGCAGGAATATACAAAGGATCAGATTCTTGAAGCCTATCTCAATGTTGTAAACTTCGGCAATAACTGTCAGGGTGTTGAATCTGCGGCTCAGCTTTACTTCGGCAAGAGCATAAAGGACTGTTCAATTGCAGAATGTGCGGCAATTGCGGGAATTACACAAAACCCGTCAAGATGGAATCCGCTTGTTTTCCCCGAAAACAACAAGGAGCGCCGTGAAATCGTTCTCAATGAAATGTATGATCAGAAAAAAATTTCTAAAGACGAATTTGATGCGGCTATGAAAGAAAGTGCCACAATGACATTTGTCGGCTGGCAGGCATCCGATGACGATGACGACGATGACGAAGCAGATGTTCAGAACTGGTATATTGATCAGGTCTTTCGTGATCTTCAAAAGGACATTGCAGAATATTACAACATAAGCGAATCTGCGGCATCTTCAAAGCTTTACACAGAGGGACTTAAAATCTACTGTGCAATGGATGAAAAGGCTCAGACCTACCTTGAAAATGCGGCACTCAATATTGATAAATCAAATGATTCCGACCTTCAGATTGCGTCAACAATTATGGGATATGACGGCAGAGTAATTGCAACAGTCGGTTCTTCAACAAAGAAAGAGGGCGCTCTCAGCTGGGACAGATCCTACAACTCCGTACTTCAACCGGGTTCTTCAATCAAGCCTGTTGTTGTTTACCCTTATGCAATCGAATCAAAGAAGCTTTATTTCTCATCAATGGTTCTCGATGAACCGCTTGACAACTATCGTACAAATGAAAGCGGTCAGCTTGTTTCGGGTCCTAACAACGCATACGGCTACTACAACGGCAATATGAGTCTTCCCGATGCAATCGAGTGGTCATCAAACGCAACAGCTGCTCAGACCATGGAGCTTATCGGCGGTCCGAGCGTTGCATATCAGCAGGTTGTTACAAAAATGGGATTCCAGAATCTTACGGAACAGGATGCACAGAATACGGGTGCTCTTTCAATCGGCGGTATGAACGGCGGTGTTACAGTAAGAGAAATGGCGGCTGCTTACACATATCTCGGCAACGGCGGTCTTTACTACGAACCGTACACATACTACTATGTAACCGACTCAGAGGACAACATAATCATTGATAACCGTGACGCAGTTCCGAAACAGGCTTATTCAGCCGAAACAGCAGGAATCATGAACAGACTGCTTCACTACAATGTTACAAACAGTGCTCACACAAACGCACATTACGCTCAGATTTCAGGCTGGGACATTATCGGCAAAACAGGTACAACCGATGACGATAAGGATTCATGGTTCTGCGGATGTTCGCCATATGCCGTAATGGCTACATGGTGCGGTTTTGATAAGCCTGAAACCATTTCCTACAGCGGAAGAACAACGGCAACAAAATTCTTTGCAAATGTTATGGGCAAGTACCTTAAAGGCAAAGAAAACAAGGAATATAAGATATCCGATAACCTGATTGAGGCAACATATAATCCTACAACGGGACTTATTGTTTCAACAGATAATATTTCGGGACGATATGTGGGCTACTACACCGAGGACAATATGCCGAGTTCGGGAGGTGCATATTACAGCGGTAACTATGAATACGGCTCAGATGTTTCAGACTCCTCAAGCTACTACGACCCCAATTACGGCGGTGACAACAGCGGTAGCAATTACGGCGGCGACACAAGCAACAGCGGAGGAGATATTTCAGGCGGCGACACCTCCGGCGGAGGAGATAATTCAGGCGGAGAACCTTCAGGCGGAGGAGATAATTCAGGCGGAGAACCTTCAGGCGGAGGGGAATCCTCAGGCGGAGGCGAAAGCTCCGGAGGCGGTGAATCGTCAGGCGGCGGTGAGGAAGCCCCCCCTGCCGCAGAATAAAATAACAGGTTAAAACCAAAAACTCGAAAGGAAAGGTTTTTAGATATGGTTTCAATAGCAATTATGGGTCACGGTGTTGTAGGTTCGGGCGTTGCCGAAATCTTTACAACACACAAACAGAAGCTTTATGCAAGCATCGGTGAAGAGGTTTATGTCAAGAAGATTCTTGACCTTCGTGAATTTCCCGACAGCCCACTTGCAGACAGATTCACAAAAAACTTTGAAGATATCATCAACGACCTCGAAATAAGAGTTGTTGTTGAAGTTATGGGCGGTCTTAATCCTGCTTATGACTTTGTAAAGAGATGTCTTAAAGCAGGTAAGAGTGTTGTTACTTCAAACAAGGAGCTTGTTGCCGCTCACGGTGCAGAACTCCTTGAAATTTCAAAGGAAACAAACACAAACTTCCTCTTTGAAGCATCGGTAGGCGGCGGTATTCCGATTATCCGCCCGATGAGCCAGTGTCTTGTTGCAAACAATGTTGACGAGATTGCCGGTATTCTTAACGGTACAACAAACTTTATCCTTACAAAGATGATTGAAGACGGTATGCAGTTTGACGATGCGCTCAAGCTTGCTCAGGAGCTTGGCTTTGCCGAGAGAAATCCTGCCGCTGATATCGAAGGTCACGATGCTTGCCGTAAGATTTGTATTCTTGCATCTCTTGCATACGGAAAGCATGTTTATCCCGACTCTGTACATACAGAGGGCATTACAAAAATTACACTTGAAGATGTAAGATACGCTGAGGCTTTCCATTGCGTAATTAAACTTATCGGCAGTGTTAAGCGTCTTGCGGACGGCAAGATTGACATTATCGTTGCTCCTATGCTCGTTCCGAACAAGAGCCAGCTTGCTAACATTGACTATGAGTTCAACGGCATTATGGTAAGAGGCGACTGCACAGGCGATGTAGTATTCTACGGCAAGGGTGCAGGCAAGCTTCCTACAGCAAGCGCAGTTGTAGCCGATGTAATCGACTGCTGTAAGCACCTCAAGACAAGAAAGTTCCTTTACTGGGCAGACGGCAACGGCAAAAACATTCTTCCTTGGGAGGAGTCAAGCCGTGCCATGTATGTTCGTGCAAACGGCAGTAATGTTGCAGAAAAGGCAGAAAAATTATTCGGTGAGGTAACAGTAATCAATAAGGCTGACGCACCTGCCGACGAAAAAGCATTTGTTGTCAAGGCTATGCCGTACAACGAATTTGCCGAGAAGATTGCTCAGCTTGAGTCTGACGGTGTTTCGGTACTTTCAAGTATCCGTGTGGCTGATTTATAATTTTACAGAGGGAGTATTAAGTACATGAGTTTGATAGTTCAGAAATTTGGCGGCAGCTCTGTTGCCAATGCCGAAAGAGTAATGAATGTTGCATCAATCGTAACAGACACTTACGCAAAGGGCAATGATGTTGTAGTTGTTGTATCCGCTCAGGGCGACACAACAGACGATCTCATTGAAAAGGCAAACGAAATCAATCCAAAGGCTTCAAAAAGAGAAAAGGATATGCTTCTTGCCGCAGGCGAGCAGATTTCTATTTCACTTCTTGCAATGGCAATCGAAAAGCTCGGTTACCACGCTGTTTCTCTTCTTGGCTGGCAGGCAGGTTTCAATACCACTTCTGCTCACACAAGCGCAAGAATCAGAAAAGTTGAGCCTGACAGAATTAAGAAAGAGCTTGACAAGAAGAACATTGTAATCGTTGCAGGCTTCCAGGGCATTTCAAAATACGGCGATATTACAACACTCGGCAGAGGCGGTTCAGACACAAGTGCCGTAGCTATTGCGGCTGCAATGCACGCTGATCTCTGTCAGATTTTCACCGATGTTGAGGGTGTTTACACAGCTGATCCGAGAAAGGTTAAGAACGCTAAGAAGCTTCAGGAAATCTCTTATGACGAAATGCTTGAGCTTGCTACACTCGGTGCTCAGGTTCTTAACAACCGTTCGGTTGAAATGGCTAAAAAATATAATATCGAGCTTGAAGTGCTTTCAAGTATGACAAAGGCTTCGGGTACAATTGTAAAGGAGAAAACTAAAATGGAAAAAATGTTAATCAGCGGTGTTGCTAAAGATACAGATGTTGCAAGAATTTCTGTTATGGGTGTTCCGAATATCCCCGGTCTTGCTTTTAAGATGTTCTCAAAGCTTTCTGCTAAAGATATCAATGTTGACATTATTCTTCAGTCAATCGGTCATGACGGCAAGAAGGACATCAGCTTTACAGTTGCCAAGAACAGAGGCGAAGAGGCTGTTGCTCTTATGAAAGAATACACAGAGAACCTCGGTGCAGAGGAAATTCTCTATGACGATAAGGTAGCTAAGATTTCAATCGTCGGTGCAGGTATGGAAAGCCATGCAGGCGTTGCTACAAAGATGTTCGAGGCTCTTTATGACGCTCAGGTCAACATCCAGATGATCAGCACAAGCGAAATCAAGGTTTCGGTTCTTATTGATTCAGCAGACGCTGACAAGGCCGTAAGCGCTATCCACAGCAAGTTCTTTGACTAATAGAAGAGCCGAGGTTCGCAGCCCTAAAATAACGACCGGCGAGGACTAAGCCGTGAAAATTACGCAAGTAATTGAAACGGATTAGACGAGTGGAAGTTATTTTAGGAATAGCGGAGAACAACGAGGCTTGACATTAGAAGAGCCGAGGTTCGCAGCCCTAAAACTTTTTTATAATGCAAATGAAAATCCCTGTCCGTTACGGACAGGGATTTTTTTGTATCGGTAAACTTTGTTTTTAACATTATAAAGCTGTCTGTACGAATTGGGTACAGCTATTCACCGTTAAATTTAATGATAGTAATATCCTGAATTGGAAAATTCGTTGAAGATACTGATACCGCAGACTGCAAGAATAATTGAAACAACTACAACAAGCACAACTCCGATAAGAGCCAGGATAAGAGCGGCTCTTGCATAGTTTTTGAGTGACTTCTTTGTTGATGAGCTGAACGCCCAGACAAAGAGCATAATGAGGTTTACAATCGGCAGACAGGTTAAAAGCATAACGCCGATCCAACCGCCTATACTTACAGGCTGAGTATCCGGAGTACCGTATGGCGGTGCAACGGGCGGTACAGGCTGTGAGTTGTATGTCTGCTGATACTGCGTGTTGTACTGCTGATTATAGCCGTTGTTGTAGCTCTGATATTGATTGCCGTACTTGCTTTGATTTGCGCCGTAATCATTGTTCGGTGAGTTTGTAAACTGCTGACCGTATGAAGTTTTGTTAGGCTGCGGTTGCTGATAATAAGTTTGATTTGGCTGACCGTACTGCTGAGAAAACGGATTCTGCTGTGGCTGACTGTCGGCAGTCGGCTGTGCGTTATCAACCTCAGGCTGTGCAGTCTGCACATTCTCGTAAGGGTTCTGCGCAGCATCTTCGGTTGAAGCATTTTCAACAGGCTGTGTTTCAGGCTCCGGAGTCTGCTCAACAGGTGTTCCGCAGTAAGTACAGAACATTGCTCCGTTGTCAATTTCGTGATTGCAATTTTTACATACCATATATAATCGCTCCTTGCATAATATTCTATAAATAGTATGCTATCATTTTACACTATTTGCCTTACAAAATCAACAACATTCCACGCAATAATTCAATAATATTACAAAAAGCGACAGTTTTACGGCTGTCGCTTTTTATTACACTCCCCTTTTCATAAGCTTGTGGGGAATTATTTTATTTTCTTTGAGTGACGCTTTTACATCTATAATACGCTGATTTGACGAGCCTCTGAACGCAAGGCTTATATCGTGAAGAGCCTCAACAAATTCACCGTCAACAAGCACATCAATCATTGAAAGCATTTCATCCGTACATTCACACCTTGCTCTGCTGTCGGAAAGAAGCTCCTTGTCAAACAAATAGCCTGAATAACACCAAATTGTTTTGTCGGAATATTTTTCTCTGACACGCTTTAAAAACGGCACTAAAGCCCTCTGATTTGAAGGTTCAAAAGGTTCTCCGCCGAGCAATGACAAGCCGTCAATATATGACGGTTCAAGCTCTTTGAGAATTTTATCCTCAACCTCTTTTGTAAAAGGTTCGCCGTAATCAAAACTCCATGTCTGCGGATTAAAGCAGTTTTTGCAATGATGCGTACAGCCGGATACAAAGAGAGATACTCTTACTCCCTCACCGTTTGCAATATCGCAGAGCTTAATTTCTCCGTAATTCATCAAAGGTGAAGCACCCTTTCCTCAATTTCCTGAGTTCTGCCCTGATTCCAGAACTGAGTTCCGATATATCCACAGGTTCTTCTTGCAACATTCATCTTATCCTGATCACGGTTGCCGCAGTTAGGACACTCCCACACAAGCTTGCCGTCATCGTGAACGATCTTGATTTCTCCGTCATAACCGCAAACCTGACAGTAGTCACTCTTTGTGTTAAGCTCTGCATACATAATATTATCGTAAATGAACTTGATAACCTGTAAAACAGCGGGAATGTTATCCTGCATATTCGGAACTTCAACATAGCTGATTGCACCTCCCGGCGACAAAGCCTGAAATTCGGATTCAAGCTTCAGCTTGCTGAATGCGTCAATATTCTCGGTAACATGAACATGATAGCTGTTAGTGATGTAGTTTTTATCTGTTACGCCCTTGATAATGCCGAAACGCTTTTGAAGACACTTTGCAAACTTATATGTTGTGCTTTCAAGAGGAGTGCCGTAGATGCTGTAATCGATGTTTTCCTCTTTTTTCCACTTTGCACAATAGTCGTTTAGCTTCTGCATAATTTCAAGACCGAGTTCTTTGCCCTCTTTTTCTGTGAGCTTTTTGCCGATAAGGCTGTAAACGCACTCCCAAAGACCTGCATAACCGAGTGAAAGCGTTGAATAACCGCCGTGGAGAAGCTTATCAATCTTCTCACCCTTTTTAAGTCTTGCCAAAGCACCGTACTGCCACAAAATAGGAGCGGCATCCGAAAGAGTGCCTGTAAGACGCTCGTGACGGCACTGCAATGCTCTGTGGCAAAGCTCCATTCTCTCGTCAAAAATCTTCCAGAATTTATCAAGATCCTTGCCTGCGCTGAGTCCGATATCAATAAGGTTTACAGTCACAACACCCTGATTGAATCTGCCGTAATATTTCGGCTTGCCGTTTTCGTCAACATAAGGAGTAAGGAAGCTTCTGCAACCCATACAGGTAAAGCAATGACCCTCACCGTTTTTATCAATTTTGCTTTGGAGCATAACCTTCTCCGAGATATAGTCGGGAACCATTCTCTTTGCGGTACATTTTGCAGCAAGCTCCGTAAGATACCAATACTTGCTGTCCTCTGTTATGTTATCCTCCTCAAGCACATAAATAAGCTTTGGAAACGCAGGTGTAATCCACACACCCTTTTCATTTTTTACGCCCTTGTGACGCTGTTTGAGTGTTTCTTCGATAATCATAGCGAGGTCGTGCTTTTCCTGCTCGTTTTTAGCCTCGTTAAGATACATAAACACGGTTACAAACGGAGCCTGACCGTTTGTTGTGAGCAAAGTAACAACCTGATACTGAATGGTCTGAACACCACGGTTTACTTCTTTGCGAAGTCTTTGCTCAACGATATCGTTGATTTTCTCTTCTGTGGGATGAACACCGAGTTCTTCGATTTCCGCAAGAGTTTCTCTGCGGATTTTCTCACGGGAAACCTGAACAAACGGTGCAAGATGAGCAAGGCTTATGCTCTGACCGCCGTACTGGTTACTTGCAACCTGTGCAATAATCTGAGTTGCAATGTTACACGCCGTTGAAAAGCTGTGCGGTCTTTCAATAAGCGTATCGCTGATAACGGTACCGTTTTGCAACATATCCTCAAGGTTTACAAGATCGCAGTTGTGCATATGCTGTGCAAAATAGTCCGAATCGTGGAAGTGAATAATACCTTCCTTATCAGCCTCAACAATATCAGCCGGCAAAAGCATTCTTCTTGTAAGGTCACGACTGACCTCACCGGCCATATAGTCACGCTGAACGCTGTTGACGGTAGGGTTCTTATTTGAATTTTCCTGCTTTACTTCCTCGTTATTGCACTCGATAAGCGAAAGAATTCTGTTATCGGTAGTATTTGCCTTACGAACAAGCGAACGATTGTAGCGGTAACGCACATATCTTCTTGCAAGCTCAAACGCACCCTTTGCCATGAGCTGATCCTCAACCATATCCTGAATTTCTTCAACGGACACTGCTCTCCTGATTTTGTTGCACTTATATTCAACATAGTCGGCAACATCCTCAATCTGTTCGTCTGTAAGGAACTTGTGTTCCCCCGAACCGTTTGCTTTTTTAACGGCATTAATAATTTTTTCAATGTTGAAATCTTCTTCTGAGCCGTTACGCTTAATAATTCTCATAATCCTTCCCCTTTTTATTATTTTGCGGTACTTCCTTGGTAAAAATATCCTATATCTGTTAATCCGAATAAAAAAATAAATTTTTCAATAACGCCGTTTAAAAAATGCGTTATGTAATAAAATTGCAAGGAACCAAACTATCCCTGCAATGCAAGACCAATTATACAATAATTGCAATATAAATACTGTTGCACAGGCAACAATTATGTGATATACTATACTATATCTTGTGGCAAGACAAAAAACACCACACATTATGGAGTGTTGCAAATGATAGAAGAAATAGGCGGTGCAAGGCTTAAAAAATCAGATTTCATCGGGATAAACGAGTGTTTTAAACCTATTGAAAGAGAGTATAAAAGGGGTGAAATCATAACTACATATTCACCCGAAAATGACACAATTTGCATCATAAAAGAAGGAACTGTTTATCTGACAACCGACAATGCCGAAAATCAGCGGAGAATTATTTCTTTTTATGAAAAGGGCGACATAATCGTCACCTGCATTGTACCCGAATCAGACAACAGAATTTTTTATCTGAGTGCCAAAACAAACTGCAAAATTGATTTCGTGAAATACTCAAAATTTACAGCCTGTTGTGAAAAGCATTGCAGTAAACACCAGCGGATTATAAGTGCATACATCAAAAAATCTCATAAAAAAAGTCTTGCTCACACAGACATTCTCTGTCAGCAGACGCTGAGGAGCAAGCTTTTGACTTTTTTTGAATACATTAAAACCGAAAAAGGAAAAAACACCTTTTATCTTCCTCTCCCTCTTTCCGACCTTGCAGATTACCTTTCTGTTGACCGAAGTGCAATGATGCGTGAAATAAAAAAGATGAATGAGGAAAATATTATAATCTCCGAAAAGCGAAAAATCACAGTCATTGAAGATTTGTCAGAATGACATATAACGTATATATGTATAAAAAAACATAAAAAACAAAAAATATAAATGCGTGATTTCGCCGTTTTGAGCCTGCAAAAAACTTGCAGGCTTTTTTTGTACACAACGATTAATATTGTAGTATAAAAACACCTTGCAGTCAACACGCTAAAAGAATTATAGTCAAAATAATTAATTTGACTGATTTTGAATGAAGATAATCAAAAACACCAATTTTAATTGCAAAAATGGTAAATTTATACTGTTTTTAAATAACGCTCGACACTTTTTTGTTAGCTTATTTTGCTGTATTTAAATTTTTTTGAATTTTTTTGACTGATTTTGCTTGACTTTTAAAAAATGGGTGTTATAATATAAGTCAAGAGGTGAGGATAATGCTTACACAGGACAGATATCGTGCAATACTTGATTTGCTCGAAGAAAAAAATTCGGTCACGGTGTCGGAATTAACAAAGTTGCTTGACTCATCCGAGTCAACAATAAGAAGAGACCTTTCCGCTCTTGATGAGATGGGAAAGCTCACAAAGGTTTTCGGCGGTGCAACTTCAATCACCAGAAACGAGGGTGTTTTTGAAGATGCAGTAAGCAATCGTGAAACCGTTATGAGCGATGAAAAAGATGCGGTTGCAGAATACTGTGCAAAGCTTATCCATGACTCTGACTTTGTTTATATTGACGCAGGAACAACAACATTAAAGCTTGTTGACCACATTACAAATACAAACGCAACATATGTTACAAACGGCATAACACACGCCAGAATGCTTATCCACAAGGGTATGCAGACATATATAGTCGGTGGAAAAATAAAACCGCTTACCGAGGCTGTTGTGGGTGCCGAAGCAATAAAAAGCATAAACTGCTTTAACTTTACAAAAGCTTTTATGGGAGCAAACGGAATTGACATCGGTTCGGGATTCACAACCCCCGACATTGAAGAAGGTCTTATAAAGGAAACGGCAATCAACAAATCTTATATGGCATTTGTTCTTGCAGACCATTCAAAATTTCGCAGGGTGTATTCCGTAACATTTGCCCCTCTGCAAAAATGTTGTATAATCACCGACAAACTGCCTACGCCGGACTTTTCGCAGGCAACGGTGATAAAGGAGGTAAAAAATGATTTACACCGTAACGCTTAATCCGTCAATTGACTACATTGTCAGACTTGATTCGCTTGTTCCGGGAATAACAAACCGAACAACCGCCGAAGAATATTACTACGGAGGTAAGGGAATCAATGTTTCATGCGTACTTGCAGAGCTTGACCTTGAAAGTACGGCATTCGGATTTGTTGCAGGCTTTACGGGTGACGCCATTGAAAAGGGTATTCGCAACGACAGGATTATCACCGACTTTATTAAGCTTGAAAGTGGAATTTCAAGAATCAACATAAAAATCAAAGCCGGCGTTGAAACAGAAATCAATTGTCAGGGACCTCACATAAGTGAAGGCGAACTTGAAAGGCTGTTTTCAAAAATTGACAGAATATCCGACGGCGACACAATCGTAATTGCAGGAAACATTCCGAATACGATGCCTGATGATGTTTATGAAAGAATCCTTGAAAGAATCAAGGGCAAGGATGTACGAATTGTAGTTGACGCAACAAAAAAACTTTTACTCAACGCACTCAAGTACAAGCCGTTCCTCATCAAGCCGAACAGACAGGAGCTTTCCGAAATGTTCGGAGTTGAAATCAACACCGAGGATGATATTGAAAAGTATGCAAAAGAGTTGCAGAAACTCGGTGCAAAAAATGTTCTGATTTCACTCGGCGGTGACGGAGCAATGCTCATTGACGAATTTGGGAAAAGGCACAAAGCAGGAGTCCTCAAAGAAAAGGTAATTAACACAGTCGGTTCGGGAGACTCAATGGTAGCAGGCTTTGTGGCAGGATATGAAAAAACAAAAAGCTACCCCTATGCGCTGAAATTGGGCAGTGTGTGCGGAAATGCAACGGCATTTCTTGACGGACTTGCCACAAAAGAAAAAATAAATGAATTGCTTGCAAAATTCAATTAAAAAGGAGAGAAAAATATGCGTATCACAGATTTATTAAAAAAATCGGGTATTGCTCTCGGCGTTAAAGTTGCCGACAAGAGCGAAGCAATTGACAAACTTGTTTCATTACATGAAAAGTGCGGAAACCTCAAGGATGTTAAAGCCTACAAAGAGGGAATCCTCAACCGTGAAGAACTCGGCACAACAGCTGTAGGTATGGAGGTTGCAATTCCCCATGCCAAGAGCGAAGCTGTAAAAGCTCCCGCCCTCACGGCTATCACAGTTCCAGACGGTGTAGATTATGACTCGCCCGACGGTAAGCCCTGTAAGCTGCTCTTTATGATTGCCGCAACAACAGACGGTGATGTTCATCTTGAAGTACTTGCAAGACTTATGCAGCTTTTGATGCATGAAGATTTTACCGCAAAGCTTAAAGCCGCAAAAACTCCGGAAGAATTCATCTCGATTATTGACGCAAGAGAAACAGAAAAGTTCCCCGATGAACCAAAGGCAGAAGTTCCTGCAAAGAAGGGTTACAGAGTTCTTGCTATCACAGCCTGTCCAACAGGTATTGCTCATACTTATATGGCGGCTGAATCACTCCAGAAAGCCGGCGACAGCCTTAACATTCCGATTAAGGTTGAAACAAACGGTTCGGGCGGTGCAAAGAATGTGCTTACCGAAGAAGAAATTGCAAATTGTGACGGTATCATCATTGCCGCTGACATCACAATAAATCTTGCCCGTTTTGACGGCAAGCCCGTTTTACAGTGTGCCGTTTCAGACGGTATTCATAAGCCGGAAGAGCTTATCAACAAGATTGTAAACAAAGAAGTTCCCGTATATCATCACAAAGGTGGTTCTGCAGATGCTCCAAGGAAGAGAGGCGGCGCTTACGGTCACCTTATGAACGGTGTATCACATATGCTCCCGTTCGTTGTAGCAGGCGGTATCTTCATTGCAATCGCATTCCTCATTGATATTGCATGCGGTGTTAACGCACAGGAGGTTGGCAGTGCATTCGGTACGGTAACTCCTGCAGCCGCATGGTTTAAGACACTCGGCGGTGTGGCATTTAACCTTATGGTTCCTATCCTTTCAGGCTTTATCGCAATGTCAATTGCAGACCGTCCCGGTCTTCTCGTTGGTCTTGTAGGCGGTTTCCTTGCAACATCAGGCGCAACCTTTATGGATCCTGCCGCTGCAGAAACAGTTCCGTCAGGCTTCCTCGGCGGCTTGCTTGCAGGTTTCGTAGGCGGTTACTTAATGCTCGGTATTGAAAAAATGTGCGATAAGATGCCTAAGGCTCTTGAGGGTATTAAGCCCGTTCTCATCTATCCGCTTCTCGGACTCGGCGGTATTCTCGTTGTAATGTGCGCAGTCAACCCGTTCATGGGTATGATTAACTCAGGTATGTCAAACGGCCTTAACGCTATTGCCTCTAACCCTGCAATGATGGTTCCGCTCTGTGCGCTCCTCGCAGGTATGATGTCTATCGACATGGGCGGTCCTTTCAACAAGGCAGCTTATGCATTCGCAACACTTAACCTTGCAAACGCAGACGATCAGGCATACATCATTATGGCAGCAGTTATGATCGGCGGTATGGTTCCTCCAATCGCAGTCGCTCTTTCAAACACATTCTTCAAGAATCGTTGGACAGACGAAGAAAGAAAGAATGCTCCCGTAAACTATATAATGGGACTTTCATTCATCTCAGAAGGTGCAATTCCTTACGCAGCAGGTCATCCGCTTCAGGTTATCCCTTCATGTATCGTTGGTTCTGCAGTAGCAGGCGCACTTTCAGCTCTCTTTGGCTGTAAGCTTATGGCTCCTCACGGCGGTATCTTCGTATTCGCAACAATGCAGGGTACATGGTATTTCTACCTCCTTGCTCTTGCAATCGGTGCAGTAGTTTCAATGTTTATGCTTGCACTTCTCAAAAGACCGATTAAAAAATAATTAATTTGCTATTACCCGTTTTTTGAAATGTTTTGTTCCTCGGCACCGGTGTAAAAGCCGGTGCCACCCCTCAAAACTCAAAGAACTTTCACGACATTAGATTCAAAACTTCAAAGCACAAATTTATTTTATAAAGGAGATTTTATTATGGTATCAAAAGAACTCGTACTCACAAATGCGCAGGGATTCCATATGCGTCCGGCATCGGTTTTTGCAACAGCTATGGGCAAATACAGCTGTGATGTAACAATCAAATTCAACGGCAATCAGTACAACGCAAAGAGCCTCCTCAACATTATTGCGGCTTGCATCAAGTGCGGCAGTGAAATTGAAGTTGTTTGCGACGGTGCTGACGAAAACGAGGCACTTGCAGAGGCAGTACAGCTCATTGAGAGCGGTCTTGGCGAATAATGGCACCAACAGACCAGTTACAAGAGGTGAAGATTATGCTACACGGAACAGCCGCATCCGAGGGTATCGGAATCGGTAAGGTAATGCTTATTGAAGAACATTCGCTTGAATACACTCCACGAACAGTAACAGATACTGAGGCAGAGTCACAGCGTTTTAAGGCAGCAGTAGATGCTTTTTGCTACAATACTGAAAAACAGGCAGAAAATCTTCGCAGTTCAGCCGGTGAAAAAGAGGCAGAAATTCTTGCAGGTCACATTCAGATTATCAAAGATCCGTATCTCAGCGGTGAAATTGAAAAGCTGATTGCAGGCGGTCAATGTGCGGAATCTGCTCTTGAGCATATGTGCGATATGTTTATTGCAATGTTCTCGGCAGCTGACGATGAGCTTACAAAACAGCGTGCGGCTGATGTCAGAGATATCAAGAGCGGTGTTCTAGGCATTCTTCTCGGAGTAAGCGAAATTAAAGTAAGCGATGCGCCAAAAGGCACTGTACTTGTTGCAAGGGAGCTTACTCCTTCTGTTACGGCAGGTATTGTAAAAGAAAACATAGCAGGCATTATTACTGAAACAGGCGGAACAACTTCCCACTCTGCAATTCTTGCAAGAGCGCTTGAGATTCCCGCCGTACTCAGTGTTGAGGGTGTCGCATCAAGCCTGAAAAACGGCGACACAGTTGTAGTTGACGGCAGTGAGGGTGCTGTAATTGTTAATCCGGATGATAACACAGTTGCAGAATACTCCAAAAAGCGTGACGCTTTTCTTGCAGAACGCAAAGAGCTTGAAAATTACAGGGGACGAGAAACAAAATCCGCAAGCGGAGAAGTTTATGAACTTTTCTGCAACATAGGAAAACCCGAAGACGCTGTCAAGGCAGTTGACGCAGACGGCGAGGGTGTCGGACTTTTCAGAACAGAGTTTCTGTTCATGGACAGAACTTCAATTCCGACAGAGGACGAACAGTTTGAGGCCTACAAAAAGGCGGCTCTTATCTTAAAGGGCAAGTCGCTGATTATCAGAACACTTGATATCGGCGGTGACAAGGACATTCCGTACCTTGGACTTGAAAAAGAAGAAAATCCGTTCATGGGATTCCGTGCAATCAGATATTGCCTTAAAAACCGTGAACTTTTCAAATCACAGATTAAAGCCATTTTGCGTGCAAGCGCATTCGGTGACATCAAGATTATGTTCCCGCTCATCACAACTATGGATGAACTTCGTGAGGGCAAAAAGCTTGTTGCAGAATGCAAAGCCGATTTACGCAATATGGGCATAAATTTCAACGAAAGCATTCAGGTTGGTGTTATGGTTGAAACAGCGTCTGCGGCAGTTATCGCAGATATGCTTGCAAAAGAGGCAGACTTCTTCAGCATCGGCACAAATGACCTCACAGGCTACACAATGGCTTGTGACAGAGGCAACAACGATGTGTCTTACCTCTACTCTCCCCTTCAGCCAAGCGTTCTCAGAATGATTAAGCGCACAATTGAGTGCGGTGTTCAGAACGGCATTTCAGTCGGAATGTGCGGTGAGGCTGCCGCAAACAAGCTGATGATTCCGTTGCTTATTTCATTCGGACTCACAGAATTCAGCGTTTCCGCTCCGTCAGTTCTCAATGTGAGAAAAATAATTTCCACATGGACAAAAGAAGAGGCAGACAAAGTTACTGCAAAGGTGCTTGAAATGAGTACACAGCAGGAAATTGTCGAATACCTCAAATCGGTTGTGTAAAACAACCAAGTTAATATGCGTTAATCTCAGTTAAATAATTTGCAAACACGATTAATCCCCGTCAGAAATTCTGACGGGGATTTGTCTTTTGGTATATTAATTAGTTTTTTCTCTGCATACTATACCTTTTTGAAAAGACGCAGCCGCAGTAGTTTTGGCGGTAGAGGTCATATTCTTTTGAAAGAATGATTGAACGCTTGTAGCCTTCACGCTTTTTGAAGTCGCTGTACAGCCACGGAATGCCGTACTTCTCGGCAAGCTCCGCACCGATTGAATTGAGCAACTGCGCATTTTTCAGCGGACTGATTGTAAGCGTAGTTGTGAAATAATCAAAGCCGTGTTCCTTTGCGTAGCGTGCAGAGGATTCAAGTCGCAGTCTGAAACATTTTTCACACCGCTTTCCGCCCTCGGGTTCATTTTCAAGACCTTTAACATAATCAAAGTAATCCTTGGGCAGATATTCGCCCTCGACCACCTTTACAGGATGTTCAAACGGCATAAGCGACACAAGACGCTTTTCTTCGCTCAGGCGGTAATTATACTCATCTGCAATCGAAATATTCGGATTGTAAAAATAGACCGTGATATCAAAATATTTTGAAAGATACTCAAGGCAGTATGACGAACACGGGGCGCAACACACATGCAAAAGCAGCTTAGGGACTTTTCCCTCCCCCGTTATTTTTTCAATTACCCTGTCGAGTTCTTTCTGATAGTTTATCTTGTTCATACTATTATATAAATTTGCAAATGTAATCAAAAAGTTCTTCGGCTGTGTCTGCAACAAACGGCGCACCTGCGTTCATAAGCTCGTTTTTCCCCCTGAATCCCCATGAAACACCAGCCATTTTTACACCCGCATTGTTTGCCGTAAAGACATCGACATCGCTGTCACCGACATAGAAACATTCTTCGGGAGTTACGCCGCTCATATCGAGGAGTGCAAGCAGAGCATCAGGCTCGGGCTTTGTCTTGTACTGTGGTTTCTGCCCCCATGCCTGAGTAAACTTGTGATTTGGAAATGCTTTTTTTAGTATTTTATCAACAAATTCATCGGGCTTGTTTGAAAGCACACCTGTTTTTACACCCTTTTTTGCAAGCTTTTCAAGCATTTCGGCACAACCGTCATATGCGGCGGTGTGGTCGTTGCAATGAACAGCATAGTGTCTGTCGTAATCAGCCTTGACCTTTTCAAAAAGCTCGTGGTCGGTCCACGCATCTCCCATCGCCCTTCTGATGAGCATTTCTCTGCCGTTTCCGACATATGTTTTATAATTTTCAACCGGCTTTTCTTCAAGACCGTTAAGCTTCAGACCGTAGTTCACACTTATAGCAAGATCGGTAAGCGAATTCATAAGCGTGCCGTCAAGATCAAATACTACCATTTTTACCATAAATATCACCTTAGTTTAATCCTTTTTCCTGTTCAAAAAGTATTGCTCTGCATGGTGCCGCCTCAACTCCGCCGAGCTTTATCGGAAACGCACACAAATCATATTCGCCGTCATCCACTCCCGAAAGATTGAGATTTTCGAGAACGGCAATATCCGCTCTGCCAAGTTCAAGATGTGTTTTAACTTCATCAAACGGAGGTGCGATTGACTCGGCATCCGTACCGACAAGCACCACCCTGCTTTGTGCAAGCACAATTGCGGCAGAATGTGAAAGGTATGTTTTGCCGTTCCCACGAAAGAGTATGCGTTTTCGGCAATACGGCAACAGCTTGTCCATATCTTCGCCCGTCAGCACACCCTTGACCGTTATTACGGTGCATTTTCCGTAGAAAGTGTTAAGCCTTAAATCGGTTATCCCTTTGCCGTCAGGGCAAAAGTGGAGAGGAGCGTCAATATGCGTGCCTGCATGAACACACATAGAAATCTGCGAAAGATTGCACTCGTCATCTTCATCAATACTTCTCAGCGGAGTCACAACGGTTTCGGGATCACCCGGATATGTTTCGGTTGTAAGAGTGTCTCTCGAAATATCATGAATATACATACATCCTTCGCCTCTTTTCTTTTTGAACATTTTTAATTAACGCAGAGCGTCAGCTCCTCAGAGTCTAAGTAAAATATAACTCTGCTTAAATTCAGAACGAACCCACCGTATGAGTAAAGCGGAACATCTGCACTATGATTATACCACATATTACTGCACTTTGCACCTTTATCGGCAAAATTTCCTTGTTTTACGGCAAAAAATAACCCCACAGGAAAACCCTGTGGGGTAAATTGCAATTGTGAATTTAATCAACAGCGATTAATTATTCAACAGAAATCGGTGAACCGACATTGCCTGTCTCGTAACCGCCAACGATGTACTTCTGAACGATAGTAGCATCCTTGATTGAGATTCTGCCATCCTCATTAGCATCACATGTCTTGAATGCGTTTGCATCATCAGCAGCAATACTCATAAGGTTGATAGCAATCTTCTGAATTGTTGTAGCATCTACAACTGTAATTGAGTAGTCACCGTCAGCATCGCCGAGAAGCGGAACACGGTTACCGTCAATCTTAATATTAGCCTTAGCACCTGAGCGTGACGGATAATCAAACTTAGTAAGATCAAGTGTGATTGTTACATCAACAAGTGAATCTTCCGGATAACCGGCAGAAACTGTGTTAAGGAGCATATTTTCACCATTGAATGTAAGGTCAAAATCTTCGCCTATAGTAGCTGCGCTCTGCTCAGGAAGACCCCAGTTAGCAGCCCAATCGTCGTTAACTGCAAACTTGAACTGGTATGCAGCATCAGCAGATTCAACACCTGTGTATGTAATCTGATAAACCTTGTCAGCAATCTGAGTCATGTGGTTAACTTCAGCGTCAACGCCCCATGCTACACCGTTAAGCCAGCTGTTTTCGCCGTTACCAACAACTGTAATGCTGTTGATTTCAAGGTCTGTAACCATTTTAACGCCGTCACCTGTTACAGCAATCTCGTTTGTAGCAGGATTGAAAGTTACAGTTACATCACAAGCACTTTCTACATCGAAAGTTACATTGTTGTCTGTACCGTCAAGACCGATCCACTTCTGCTCGTCGCCTGTGTTTGCAACGACCTTGAGCTGATAGCTTTTGCCCACCGGAACAGCTGTAAATGTCTTTGTATAAACATCGCCGCTCTTTGTCATTACATTTTCGGGAGCGAGTGCAGGAGAACCCTGCCATTCATAACCTGTGAGTGACTCAACACCTGCTACAACATACTGTGTTGCGTCAGCAGGCTCTGTTGCAGGTTCTGTAGTGGGTTCTGTTGTGGGTTCAACAGTTGTAGGCTCAACAGTTGTAGGCTCAACAGTTGTAGGTTCTTCTGTTGCAGGAGCTGTTGTACCTGAAGGATCAACACCGAGAAGTGTAGCTACTGTTGTAAGCGGAGCACAGTCGGGATAAGCTGCAGGATCAGCAAGCTCTGTTGCATACATTTCAGCATAAGCGTTGTAAACATCCATTGGCTCAGCCTCAACCTGTGCACAAATGTCAGCTACAGTTTCGGGAGTGTAGTTTTTAGGATTCTTAACAGCCCAGTTGAAAATAGCCTGTGCAACCATTTCTGCTCTTGAAAGGTAAATCGGGAATCTGCCCTCAGTTACATGACCGAGTGATGTGATTGCAGCCTTTGGACCGTAGTTATCGCTGTTATTCTTCCATGTTGCAGCAAAGTCACGCTTTGATGAATCTTCGGTATTCTCAACTGTACCGCCTGTGAGGTAAATTGTGTCGCCGAGACAAGGCTTGCCGAGTGTTACATTACAGGTCTGGTGACTCTGTGATTTAGTATCAATTGTTGAGAAAATTACAGCATAGTCAGCGTTGTCTTTAAGACCGCCGTGATTTGTGCCGTCAGCTGACTTCAATTTTGCAGTATCGAAGTAATAAAGACCTGTAGCAGTATCCTTCTTACATTTCTCTGCCTTACCCTGCCAAGATGTTTCAGGTAAATCATCGCCAGCTACAGCGTAAAGGTGACAATATACTGTCTTTGTTGTTCCCCACTCTGCAGGGAGATTAGATGCGTCAAAATAGATTTTTGTGTCGGTTTCTTCAGCTGATGCAGAGAATATGGTCAAGCCTGAAAAACAGGATACAGCCATAAGAACTGCAAGCACCAAACTGAGAACCTTGGATGATTTTTTCATCGCTAATTCCTCCTTTTTTGTTACTCAAATTTCGAGTAATTACATTATATATCAAAATGCTCACATTTACAAGTGGTTTTTGGCAAGTTTGTAAATTTTTTCTAATTCTTGTTTTAAACCTATTGTTATGCGCTAACATTTGGTGTTTTCACTTGACAACAGTTGCAAATAATTGTATTATTTTAATGGTTATTTTTATCTATCTATCTGTTAAGAGAGGTTAAGTTATGGAAAACAGCAAAAAAACCATGGATAAAATCGTTGCCCTGTGTAAAAACAGAGGCTTTGTTTACCCAGGCTCCGAAATTTACGGCGGTCTTGCAAACACATGGGATTACGGTCCGCTCGGTGTTGCACTTAAAAACAATATCAAAAACGCATGGCTCAAAAAGTTTGTTCAGCAGAACAAATATAATGTAGGTCTTGACTCTGCAATTCTTATGAACCCGCAGACATGGGTTGCATCGGGTCATCTCGGCGGTTTCTCTGATCCGCTTATGGATTGTAAGGAATGTAAAACCCGTCACCGTGCCGACAACCTTATTGAAGATTTTGACGGTACAAATGTTGCAGGCTGGACAAATGAAGAAATGATGAATTACATCAAGGAAAAAGAGATTCCGTGTCCTAACTGCGGCAAGCACAACTTTACCGACATTCGTCAGTTCAACCTTATGTTCAAAACATTCCAGGGCGTTACAGAGGACAGCAAGAATGAAATTTATCTTCGTCCCGAAACTGCTCAGGGCATTTTCGTGAACTTCTCTAACATTCAGAGAACAAGCCGTAAGAAAGTTCCTTTCGGTGTTGCACAAATCGGTAAATCTTTCAGAAACGAAATCACACCCGGTAACTTTATTTTCCGTGTTCGTGAGTTTGAGCAGATGGAGCTTGAATTCTTCTGCAAGCCGGGCACTGACCTTGAATGGTTTGAATACTGGAGAGGTTTCTGCCGTGACTGGCTCTATTCTCTCAATATTAAGGAAGAAAATCTCCGTCTTCGTGACCATGCAAAAGAGGAGCTTTGTTTCTATTCAAAAGCCACAACAGACTTTGAATATCTCTTCCCGTTCGGTTGGGGCGAGCTTTGGGGTGTTGCCGACAGAACAGACTATGACCTTACACAGCACAGCAAAACAAGCGGTAAGACACTTGAGTATTTTGATCCGACAACAAACGAGAAGTACATTCCGTATGTTATTGAGCCGTCACTCGGTGTTGAGCGTCTTTTCCTTGCTCTTGTTGTTGAGGCTTATGATGAAGAAGTTATTGACGAAAAGGATACACGAGTTGTGTTAAGACTTCATCCGACACTTGCTCCGTACAAAGCTTGCGTTCTTCCGCTTTCAAAGAAGCTCAACGAGCAGGCCGGCAAGGTTTATGAACAGCTTTCAGCCGACTTTATGACTGATTATGACGATGCCGGTTCAATCGGCAAGCGTTACAGAAGACAGGACGAAATCGGTACTCCGTTCTGTATCACATATGACTTTGAGTCTGTTGACGATGGTTGTGTAACAGTTCGTGACCGTGACACAATGCAGCAGGAAAGAGTTGCAATTGACAAGCTCAACGATTATATCGCTGAAAAGATTAAGTTCTGATTATAATATGATATCAAAAGGACATTCCAAATGGAATGTCCTTTTTTTGCGTAGGTGCGGCTCGCCGTATAAAAACAGCGGATAACCTCAAATTTCGGGTTATCCGCTGTGAGTTTTATTCAATATAATAATCTGAATTCAATCAAATTACTTTGAGAGGTTTGTGAGAACCTTTTTGATTCTCTCAACAGCCTCAATCGTGTTTTCTCTGTCACCGAATGATGTAAGACGGAAGTAGCCGGCACCGTTTTCGCCAAAGCCCTCACCCGGAGTACCTACAACATTTGCCTCGTTAAGGAGGAGGTCAAAGAATTCCCAACTGCCCATATTGTTCGGACACTTGAGCCAGATGTAAGGTGAGTTCTTACCGCCTGTGTAGTAGATGCCGAGTTCATCAAGAGCAGATGCGATAATTCTTGCATTTTCCTGATAGTAAGAAATGTTCTCCTTGATCTGCTTCTGACCTTCTTCGCTGAATACAGCGGCAGCAGCACACTGAACAGGCCATGAAACACCGTTGAACTTTGTTGCCTGACGGCGGTACCATGTTGCATAGATATTGTGACCGTCACGCTCAAGCTCCTTAGGAATTACTGTGTAACCGCATCTTGTGCCTGTGAAGCCTGCTGTCTTTGAAAGTGAGCACATTTCAATTGCACACTTTCTTGCACCTTCGATTGCAAAAATTGAACGAGGGAGATCCTCTGTGATGAATGCCTCATACGCTGAATCGTAGAGGATTATTGCATTGTTTTTGAGAGCATAGTCAACCCAAGCCTTGAGCTGTTCGGCATTGTATGCAGAGCCTGTCGGGTTGTTAGGTGAGCAAAGGTAGATGATGTCTGCCTTTACATTTTCATCAGGGAGAGCGGCAAAGCCGTTTGCCTCATTTGATGTAGCATAAACAATTTCTCTGCCTGCCATAATGTTTGAGTCAACATATACAGGGTAAACAGGATCGGTTACAAGAACAACATTATCCTTTGAGAAGATGTCACCTATGTTACCGCAGTCCGACTTTGCACCGTCTGATACAAAGATTTCGTCAGCACCTACTGCAACACCAAAGCTCTTGTAATAATCTGAAATAGCCTGTCTGAGGAACTCGTAGCCCTCATAATCGGGATAGCCCTTGAAGGTTTCCTTGTGAGCAAGATCCTCTGCGCCCTTTTTCATTGCCTCAACAACAACAGGAGCAAGCGGAAGGGTTACATCACCGATACCAAGCTTGATGACCTTTTTATCGGGATGAGCCGCAATATATGCATTTGTCTTTTTTGCAACATCTGCAAAAAGATAGTTAGGAACGAGATTGTCAAAATTTCTGTTAATCTTCATTAAAATCAGTCCTTTAAATCTGAAAGTTAAGTGGAAAAATCAATTACTTTTCAAGTGATGCTTTAATAAATTCTCTGAAAAGCGGATGAGCACGGTTCGGGCGTGACTTGAATTCGGGATGATACTGAACAGCAACGAAGAAACGGTTGTCGGGAACTTCAACAGCCTCAACAAGAAGTCCGTTAGGTGAAGTACCTGTAATCTTCATGCCTGCATTTTCAATTTCCTCTCTGAAATCGTTATTGAACTCATAACGATGACGGTGACGCTCTGAAATTTCATGCTGACCGTAAGCCTTAGCCATAAGCGAATCGGGCTTGATAACACACGGATATGCACCAAGACGCATTGTGCCGCCCATATCCTCAATGCCTTCCTGTTCAGGCATAAGGTCAATAACATTATGCTTGCCCTCGGGTGTAAACTCACCGCTGTTGGCATCAGCATAGCCGAGAACATCTCTTGCGTATTCGATTACTGCAGTCTGCATACCGAGGCAGATTCCGAGATACGGAATATCATGCTCACGGGCATATTTTGCAGCCATAATCTTACCTTCGATACCTCTGTTACCGAAGCCGCCCGGAACGAGGATACCGTCAACATCACCGAGAAGCTCGTCAACCTTGTACTTTGTGAGAAGTTCGCAGTCAACCCACTTGATTTCAACTTCAGCGGAATTTTCATAGCCACCGTGACGAAGTGCCTCTGCAACAGAAAGATATGCGTCATGGAGAGCAACATACTTACCGCAAAGAGCAATCGTGCATTTCTTTGTGCGGTTGTTGATACGGCTAAGCATTTCTTCCCACTCGGAAAGGTCAGGCTTTTTGTCCGTTACAATATTGAGCTCACGACATACAACATTTGAGAAATTGCTCTTTTCAAGCATAAGAGGTGCCTGATAAAGCGTTGGGAGAGTAATATTTTCGATTACACAATCCGGCTTTACATTGCAGAAAAGTGCAATCTTGTTGAAAATGCTCTCCTCAAGAGGTTCGTCACAACGAAGAACGATGATATCGGGATTGATACCGAGTGAACGAAGCTCTTTTACAGAATGCTGTGTCGGCTTCGATTTGTGTTCCTCACTGCCCTTGATATAGGGAACGAGAGTTACATGAATAAAGATGCTGTTCTCTCTGCCGACTTCAAGAGATACCTGACGGATAGCCTCAAGGAACGGCTGGCTTTCGATATCGCCCACCGTACCGCCGATTTCCGTAATTACAACATCGGCATTGGTCTTTTCACCTACATTGTAGATAAAAGACTTAATTTCATTTGTGATGTGAGGAATTACCTGAACTGTCTTACCGAGGTAGTCGCCGTGGCGCTCCTTTTCAAGAACATTTGAGTAGACCTTACCTGTTGTGAGGTTTGAATACTTGTTAAGGTCCTCATCAATAAAACGCTCATAATGACCGAGGTCGAGGTCGGTTTCTGCACCGTCCTCCGTTACATATACCTCGCCGTGCTGATACGGGCTCATTGTACCCGGATCGACATTGATATACGGGTCAAGCTTTTGAGCAACAATCTTGAGCCCTCTTGCCTTTAAAAGTCTGCCGAGAGATGCGGCCGTGATACCCTTGCCAAGACCGGATACGACACCGCCTGTTACAAATATATATTTTTTATTCTTCTTATGTTCGGTTATCTCCACGATTACACCTCAACTTCGCCTTCAAATACTTTTTCCGCATTACCTGTCATATATACCGTTTCATCAGTATAGTTGATAATAAGATCGCCGCCCTTGAGCTTAATCTTGATGTCTTCGCCCTTTTTGCAGAAACCGTTTTCACAAGCGGCAACCGCAACGGCACAAGCGCCTGTACCGCAAGCCCATGTTTCGCCTGAGCCACGCTCCCACACTCTCATCTTGATTGTATGGTCATCGAGAACTGTTACAAATTCTGTATTCACTCTTTCAGGGAAGAGCTTATCGTTTTCAAACTCCGGTCCTACGGTTTCAATATCAAGATTATCAATATCGTCCATGAATACCACGCAATGTGGGTTGCCCATTGATACGCAGGTGATGTTATAGTTCTTGCCTGCAATTTCAACAGGTCTGTCAACAACCTTGTCACCGTCAAGAAGAACAGGAATTTCCTTCGGTTCAAGAATAGCCTTGCCCATATCAACTCTGAGACGGTTAACCTTTCCGCCTGAAGTATAAGCCTTGAGTTTCTTGATACCGCTGAGTGTTTCAATTGTAATTTCGTCTTTTTCGTTGATATCGACCATACCGTGGTCATAGAGGAACTTACCTACGCAACGGATACCGTTACCGCACATCTTACCCTCTGAACCGTCAAGGTTGTACATTTTCATCTTTGCATCTGCAACCTTTGAAGGGCAAACAAGAATAATACCATCGCCGCCGATACCGAAATGTCTGTCAGAAAGTCTTACGGCAAGCGCCTCGGGGTTGCTGATTTCCTGATCAAAAGTGCTGCAATAGATATAGTCATTGCCTATACCCTGCATCTTAGTGAATTTTAACATAAGCTTTTCCTCTCTCATGTGGTTAATGTCGATAAGCTCCGTGCTGTGCTGTGAATAGTGGCTCTTGAGGCAATCTGCAAGTGCGTTTGCCGTATCAAGAGATGTAAGACACGGAATATTTCTTTCAACAGTCTTACGACGAATTTTAACAGAATCTCTTGAAGGAATCCTGCCCTTTGCAGATGTTGAAATAACATACTGAATCTTACCCGATTCAATGAGTGTAAGAGTATTGTTTGTCTTGGACTCGTGAATTTTCTTTACGCTTACGGCATCGATACCATACTTCTTGAGTACATCCGCTGTACCCTCTGTTGCATAGATTCTGAATCCGAGGTCGTAGTATTTCTTTGCGATTTCACCGATTTCAGCCTTATCCGAATTACGGACTGTGATGAACACACCGCCCTTTTTCTTCATCTTGTAGCCTGCACCGATGAGTCCCTTATAGAGAGCCTCCTCAAGTGTGCCTGCAACACCGAGAACTTCACCTGTTGACTTCATCTCGGGGCCGAGGTGGTTATCAACATTGATAAGCTTTTCAAAGCTGAATACGGGAACCTTAACCGCAATGTAAGGACTCTTTCTGTAAAGACCTGTGCCGTAGCCCATATCTTTGAGCTTTTCACCGAGCATTGCTCTTGTTGCAAGGTCAACCATAGGAACGCCTGTTACCTTACTGATGTAAGGGATTGTTCTTGAAGAACGGGGATTTACCTCAATAACATAAAGTTCGTCTTTATAGATAAGGTACTGAATGTTTACAAGTCCCTTTGTACGGAGTTCGATTGCAAGGTTCTTTGAGCTTTCAATAATAATCTGAGTCATTCTGTCTGAGAGATTCCATGCCGGATAAACCGCAATTGAGTCGCCCGAATGAACACCGGCACGCTCGATATGCTCCATAATGCCCGGAATAAGAATATCTTCACCGTCACAAATGGCGTCAACTTCAAGCTCTGTACCCTGAAGGTACTTATCAATAAGAATCGGATTTTCGATATTCTGTGCAAGAATGATTGCCATATACTCTTTGACATCATCTTCGTTGAATGCAATAATCATATTCTGACCGCCGAGAACATATGACGGACGGAGAAGAACAGGATAACCGATTTTGTCTGCAACATCGAGAGCCTCGTCTGTTGTCATAACCGTTACGCCACGGGGACGCTTGATGTGATACTTTTCAAGAAGCTCGTCAAAACGCTCTCTGTCCTCTGCCATATCAATGGCATCGTATGATGTGCCGAGAATATTTACACCGTTGTCGCTGAGGAACTTTGTAAGTTTAATGGCGGTCTGTCCGCCGAATGCAACAACTACACCGAACGGATTCTCTGTCTTTATTATGCCCATAACATCTTCGGTTGTGAGCGGTTCAAAATAAAGTCTGTCGGCTGTGTCAAAGTCTGTTGATACTGTTTCAGGGTTGTTGTTTACGATAACAACATCGTAGCCTGCCTTTTTAAGCGCCCATACGCAGTGAACAGACGCATAGTCAAATTCGATACCCTGACCGATTCTGATAGGACCCGAACCGAATACGATAACTGTTTTCTTATCGCTCTTCTGCTCTCTGATGAATTCCTCAGCTTCATTTTCCTTATCAAATGTTGAATAGAAGTAAGGAGTTTCAGCCTCAAATTCTGCGGCGCAGGTATCAACCATTTTATAAACAGGAATAAGCGGATTTTCAACCTTCCTGCCTGTGATTTTTTCAATTGTTCTGTCAAGGAATCCATTGTTCTTGGCACGAACATAGAGATCCTCCGTAAGCTCGCCGTTTTTGAGTTCGTTTTCAACGGCAATAAGATTTTTGAGCTTTTCAAGGAACCACTCGTCAATGAGAGTGATGTTGTGAATCTGTTCTACTGTAATGCCTCTCTTGAGAGCCTCATATACGCAGAAGATTCTTCTGTCATCGCAAACGCTGAGTCTGTCATAAACCGATGCGTTTGAAAGCTCTGCAAATTCCTTGTCGTTGAGAGTATCATGAGAAATCTCGGCACCTCTTACAGCTTTCATAATAGCCTGCTCAAATGTCGGAGCAATAGCCATAACCTCGCCTGTTGCCTTCATCTGAGTACCGAGTGTTCTCTTTGCATATACAAATTTATCGAAAGGCCATTTCGGGAATTTTACAACAACATAGTCAAGTGCCGGCTCAAAGCAAGCGTATGTTGTACCTGTAACGGCATTCTTGATTTCATTAAGTGTGTAACCGATAGCAATTTTAGCGGCAACCTTTGCAATAGGATAACCTGTTGCCTTTGACGCAAGTGCCGATGAACGGGATACACGGGGATTAACCTCGATAACCGCATATTCAAATGTTTCGGGGTTGAGTGCGAACTGGCAGTTACAACCGCCCTCTACCTTAAGTGCAGAGATAATGTTGAGAGCCGCACTTCTGAGCATCTGATATTCCTTGTCGGCAAGTGTTACCGTAGGAGCGATAACGATTGAGTCGCCTGTGTGAACGCCTACAGGATCGAAGTTTTCCATTGAGCAGACAGTAATAACATTTCCGTCGCTGTCACGCATAACCTCAAACTCGATTTCCTTCCAACCTGAGATACATTTTTCAACAAGCACCTGTGTGATAGGAGAAAGTTCAAGACCGTTTGATGTGATTTCACGAAGTTCTTCCTCGTTATCGACAATACCGCCGCCTGTACCGCCAAGTGTGAATGCAGGACGGATAATTACAGGATAACCGATTTCATCGGCAAACTTAACAGCTGATTCAACATCTGTAACAACAAGTGACGGAATAACAGGCTGACCTATTTCAATCATTGTGTCCTTAAAAAGCTGTCTGTCCTCTGCCTTGTCGATTGTTTCGGGGTTTGCACCGAGAAGCTGAACATTGTATTTATCAAGGAAGCCCTCTTTTGCAAGCTGCATTGAAAGGGTAAGACCCGTCTGACCGCCGAGGGTTGAAAGAAGGCTGTCAGGGCGTTCCTTTTTGATGATTCTCTTAACTGTTTCAAGCGTCAACGGCTCAATGTAGATTTTATCAGCCATTGCGCTATCAGTCATAATTGTAGCAGGGTTTGAGTTTACGAGAATAACCTCAAGTCCTTCTTCTTTAAGCGCACGGCAAGCCTGTGTGCCTGCATAGTCAAATTCGGCAGCCTGACCGATTACGATAGGGCCCGAACCGATTACCATAACTCGTTTGATATTCTTTTTGAGTGGCATATAATCATTCCTCGTTCAAGTAATTATTGTATCTGTTCTTATGCTGAATAGTAATCCGAATTTCGGACTCTTATTTTCTGTTGTTCTTCATCAATTCAATAAAACGGTCAAACAAAAATGCTGTATCATGAGGACCGCCGCAAGCTTCCGGATGGAACTGAACCGAGAAAGCAGGCATATTTGTGTAGTTTACGCCCTCACAGGTGTTATCATTACCGTTTACAAAGCTTACTTTGCCGTTTTCGGGCATACTGTCGCTTACAACAGCGTAGCCGTGGTTCTGTGATGTAATGTAAACTCTGCCTGTTTCAACCTCTTTTGCAGGCTGGTTTGCACCTCTGTGACCGTACTTGAGCTTTTCTGTTTTTGCACCCTGTGAAAGCGCAAGGAGCTGGTGACCGAGACAGATACCGAAGGTCGGAATCCCGAAGTCACAAAGCTTTTTAAGCTCCGCAATAATCTCTGTGTTGTCCGAAGGATCTCCCGGTCCGTTTGAAAGCATTACGCCGTCGGGATTCATAGCCTTAATTTCATCCGCTGTTGTGTGGGCGGGAACGACTGTAAGGTTACAACCTCTCTTAACAAGCTCTCTGCCGATGTTATGCTTTGCGCCAAAATCCATAAGCACAACATTGAGGTCGCCGTTTTCAGCGTCAAAATGCTCTTTTTCTTTTATAGTAGTGCTTTCAACAGCCTCTGTAATAACATAGTTCTTAATCTCGTCAAGTTCTTCCTTTGTTACATCGGGAGAATAGGAGATTTTGCAGTTCAGAACACCGTATTCACGCACAATTCTTGTGAGCGCACGGGTGTCAATTCCGTAAATGCCGGGAATTCCCGACTCTTTTAAAAAGGTGTCAAGATCACCCTCACAACGGAAGTTTGAAGGAACTTGGCACCATTCTCGTACAATATAACCTTTCAGCGACGGAGAGTCACTCTCAAAATCGGCAGGAATAACACCATAGTTGCCGATTAAAGGGAATGTCTGAATAACCACCTGACCGTAATAGCTGGGGTCGGTGAGTGTTTCAAGATAACCTGTCATTGCTGTAGTAAAAACAAGTTCTCCCGTAGTTTCTTTTTCGGCACCAAACGCCTTGCCCTCAAAAACTGTTCCGTTTTCAAGGATTAAGTATGCCGCACGGCTCATAAAAACACATTCCTTTCAATAAACTAAAAAAATCGCAGTCAGTTCTCATATGTTCTGATAACCTGCTTTGCAACCTCAAGCTTGCTTGTTCTGAGATCCATAGCCTGTTTTTCAAGATAGCGATGCGCCTGATCTTCGGACATATTAAGGCAGGTAATAAGCAGGAACTTTGCTCTGTTTATTATCTTCATATCCGCAACCATATGCTTGAGCTTTTCATTTTCCTCAATCACACGGAACATACGCATCTTAAAACATTCCGTAAACTGCAAAAAGTGGTGAAACAGGTGCTTGTTTACGGGCTTTGCAATAACAAGAACACCGTGCTCCGTAAGTGCGTCATTCACATAATCCGCATTTCTCTGCGGAACGATAATCACAACACTTGAACGGGTTGTTCCGGCAAAGTACTTTGAAAGCTCAATGCCGTTTTCCTTTTCAAGCGGTGCATTGACGCAGATGAGGTCAAAAACCTCACCATTTGCAAGCTCCTTAGCCTCCTGTGAGGTTTGGCAGACGGAAATCTCCGTATAGCCTTCGCTTCCGAGCAATTGTGACAAAGAAACGGCACTCTGTTCAGAGTGTGAAATCAACAAAGCATTTTTCAAGAACCTCACCACCGCATATTGTTTCATTCATCTTATTATTTTACAAGATTAACCCCTATTGTTATTTACTTAAAGGAATTATGACAATATTTTTTACAATTTTGTAAAAACATTTTCATTGCAAATTTGTTTTACACTTTTCAACATTTTTCGGGCAATTTTCCATTTGAACATTACTCAAACATATTACCGTATTTTTGTTTTTGATTATAGATTAAATTTTTCACTCTTACCACAACTTCATCGGGATAATATCCGCTGATTTTTTCAAAAGATTTTTCTATATCGGAACTCATAAACGAAAATTTTACCTGTTCACCATACAGTTCCTGAGCAGCATCAAGCTGTACATCGAAATCTACATCAAAAGGTTTTGCGTGAATTTTTGGGATTAAGTTGTAAATATCCTCTCCGAGAGGGTAATCCTCGGTTGTGTCGGCAAGCAGCGAAAGTCCGAAATCAAAATACGGACAAAATCTGTATTCGCCCGTATCATCATTCAGTATAAACGCAATATTATTGGTATGCCTGTCCTCATTCAGAAAAAATGCGTCAAGCTCAAGCATTGCTGTTATATATTTTCCGACATTTTTCAAACCTGTTTTATTCTCGATAAAATCAACGGTGCGGGAAATTTTATCCTTCACATCATCGTACTTCAAAAGATTTTTCGCCATTGATGACGCAAGCCATTGCTTTGACAAATGCTCAAGCGTGACAATGCTTTCATTTTTTTGGCGAAAGTTTTTTGAATAACAACCGTTAAGCTTTCGACCTGCAAATTCTATTTTTATCGGAAAATATTCCGCAAAATCGGTTATATTCGATTTCTTCAACAATTCAGATACAATAACCTCACACAAGCCCTCATATCCCATATGGTCTGCTTTGTACCAGAAATCATTTACAAGCCACTTTTGCTGATTGCCTTTTGAAGAAGCAGATTTTGTATCTATAAGTGAGTAATTGTCAAGGTTGATTTCCTTAATCAAAAAGCGTACAGCTCCTTTCTTGTAAACCTTATATATTGGTTATCCTCAGCCGTTCTTCCGTCTGTTTTTTCAAGTATCTGCAAAGTATCGTAGCCGTCCGCTCCGATTTTTTTCAAAATAGTTTTTCGGAATGCCCTTGATTTTGGAAAACATCTTTCTTCAAGAAACTGTTTAAAATCGTTCCAATCCGGATTTTCATTTATACCGAAAGCTCTTTTCATTATATCATTGGTACGATTCACGATTTTTATTTTCTTATCGGCAAAGTTGACATATATTTCCGTACACACCTTCTGACGGAACATAAAATCAAGCCGCATAACATAATTGCCGTTCAAGGGCTTGTTAAGATATTTTGAAATTGTCTGACGGCTTACATTAAAAGTTTGTGCTATTTCAGCAGTAGTTTTACCGTTTTTCTGCATTTCAATTGCATTTTTAACATCCGTTTCGGTCAACTTATTTTTTCTTCCGCCTTTAAGCCTGCCTGCAATATCCTTTAACTCGGTTTCGTTATCTGTTCCGAACAAATCTATACAAAGCTTTCTGTAATCAGTCATACGCTCCACCACCTTAATAGTGTCAAATATAATTCTTTACACTATCATTATATAGCATATACAAAACAAAGTCAATTATCTTTGCTAAACATTTATATGCCAAAACGCCCCGAACAGCTATTGCCGTTCGGGGCGTCTCGGTTTATGTGAATTAAAAAGGATAGGTTAATTAAGCTATTGGGGATTATTCAATATCCTGCATAGCGTCGTAGCCTGTTTCGCCTGTTCTAACCTTAACAACATCTTCAACATCATAGATAAAGATTTTGCCGTCACCGATGTGACCTGTGTAAAGTGCCTTAACAGCCGCATCAACAACTGCCTTTACAGGAACCTTGCAAACTACGATTTCAACCTTCATCTTAGGAAGGAGGTTACTTTCAATAGCAACACCACGGTAATACTCTGCTTTACCCTTCTGAGCACCGCAACCGAGTACCTGAGATACTGTCATACCTGTGATGCCGAGCTTATCCATTTCTTCTTTAAGAGCTTCAAGCTTTGACTGCTTGAGAAGAATGTCAATCTTAGTAATCTTTGTTCCGTCGGTAGCCATATCATACTTGCCGGCAAGCTGAACGGGAACTGCCTGAGTTACAGGAACATTGCTGTCAACATCAAATGTTTCATCAAGTGAAGCTGTACCGACACCGATTGGCATAAAGTCTGCATATGCGCTGATAAGACCGTGCTCGCAGATATCGAGGCCCTTCATTTCTTCGTCCTTTGTAACACGAAGACCTACTGTCTTTTTGATGATTGTGAATACGATAATCATGCAAACAACTGTCCAAGCTACGATTGTAACAATACCGAGAGCCTGCTTACCAAGCTGAGCAAAGCCACCGCCGTAGAAAAGACCTGTGATGCCGTTCTGACCGTTACCTGTTGCGAAAAGACCTACTGCAAGGCCGCCCCACATACCGTTTACGCCGTGTACCGAGAATGCGCCGACAGGATCATCTATTTTAAGCTTGATATCAACGAATTCAACTGCTACTACGATGAGGATACCTGAAACGATACCGATAACTGCTGCGCCGATTGCATCAACATCTGCACAACCTGCCGTGATTGCTACAAGACCTGCGAGTGATGCGTTAAGACACATTGAAACATCAGGCTTGCCGTTCTTAATCCATGTAAAGAGCATGGTTGTTACTGTTGCAACTGCCGGAGCAATTGTTGTTGTAAGAAGAATCTGACCGAGACGAGCGCCGTCTTCAGCAGCGGCACCGTTAAAGCCGTACCATGCAAACCAAAGAATGAATACACCGAGAGCACCGAGTGTGATGCTGTGACCGGGGATAGCGTTTACCTTGCCGTTCTTGCCGTATTTACCGATACGGGGTCCGAGAATGATTGCGCCGACAAGTGCCGAGATACCGCCGACCATATGAATTACGATTGAACCTGCAAAGTCGATACAGCCGAGCTGTGCAAGCCAACCCTGACCGTTCCAAACCCAACCTGCTTCAATCGGGTAAACAACGAGTGAAATAATTGCGCTGTAAACACAGTATGCCGAGAATTTTGTACGCTCTGCCATAGCACCTGAAACGATAGTAGCTGCTGTAGCACAGAATACAAGCTGGAATACGAATGAGTTCCAATCAAAGTTCATCCAGTCTGTGAACATATTGAGGTTGGGAACACCGATGAATCCTGCAACATAGTCCTTAGACATCATAAGTCCGAAGCCTAACAGGCTGAATACAACCGTACCGATACAAAAGTCCATCAGGTTTTTCATAATGATGTTACCTGCGTTTTTAGCTCTTGTAAAACCGGTTTCAACCATTGCAAATCCGCACTGCATAAAGAACACGAGTAATGCGCCGATCATAAACCAGACGCCTGTGCCTCCGTAAATTAGTTCTGCCATATAAATCTCTCCTTTTATCAAAATAACAAAAACGGCGTGGAGTTGACAGTTTAATTCTGTCAATCACACGCCGTTGTGTTACCTGTTATACAATATAAATAATGTTATTTAGTATAAATAGAGGTTCTATCAATCACACACCGAAAAGAAGTTCGCCGTATGAAGGATAAGGCCAGTATTCCGAAGCTGTTTCTGTTTCCATTGCGTCACCGACAGCTCTGAGTTCCTGCATAAGTGCAAATACTGTTTCTCTGTAGTACTTAGCATACTTGAGGTTGTCATCGCTGTAGTCGCTTGCCTTGATAACAGCCTCTTCAAGCTCTGCAGTTTTCTTTGAGAAACATACAAGTTTGTTTGAAAGGCTTGTAATAAGGTCTTCCTCAACACTTGTAGGAATAGCGTCCGAGAGTGCCTTTTTGGCAAGTGCTGTATCCGTAAGATCTCTTACATATGATGTAACGGCAGGAAGAATGTTCTTCTTAGCCATATCAATCATTGTGAGAGCCTCAATGTTAATCTGCTTAGAATAGCTTTCAAGCTCAATTTCATATCTTGCACGGATTTCGTCTGCCGAACAAATCTTATTCTTAACAAAGAGGTCAATATTCTTCTGATCAAGGAAGTGTTCCATTGCGTCAGGAAGTGACTTGAGGTTAAGAAGGCCTCTTCTTTCAGCCTCTTCAACCCACTCGGGAGCGTAGTTGTTGCCGTTGAAGATAATGTTCTGATGCTCTGTGAATACTTTCTTAACAAGAGCCTTGATAGCTGCGTCCATATCATCCGCATCTTTAAGCTCATCGTAGAACTCTGAAAGTTCTTCGGCTACCATAGTGTTGAGCATATAGTTAGGACAGGCAATGTTAAGTGAAGAACCAAGTGCTCTGAATTCAAACTTGTTACCTGTGAATGCAAAAGGTGATGTACGGTTACGATCCGATGTGTCCTTCATAAAGTCAGGAAGAACATCAACGCCTGTTCTCATCTTCTGCTTACCCTTGCTTACATATTCTCTGTCATTGATGATTGAATCAACGAGTTCGCCGAGGTCATCACCGAGATACATTGAAATGATTGCAGGCGGTGCTTCGTTAGCACCGAGACGGTGGTCGTTACCTGCCGATGCAACCGTGATTCTGAGAAGATCCTGATACTCGTGAACAGCCTTTACAACTGCTGCAAGGAAAAGCTGGAACTGAAGGTTGTTTTCAGGAGTCTTGCCGGGATCAAGAAGGTTTTCGCCTGTGTTGGTTGAAATTGACCAGTTGTTGTGCTTACCGGAACCGTTAACACCTGCGAACGGCTTTTCGTGAAGAAGACAAACAAGACCGTGTCTTTCGGCAACCTTCTTCATAACTTCCATTGTAAGCTCGTTGTGGTCGGTTGCAATGTTTGTTGTTGTGAAGATAGGAGCAAGCTCGTGCTGTGAAGGAGCAACTTCGTTATGCTTTGTCTTTGCAAGGATACCGAGTTTCCAAAGTTCCTCGTCAAGGTCTTTCATATAAGCAGCAACTCTTGTCTTGATTGCACCGAAGTAATGGTCGTCAAGTTCCTGTCCTTTAGGAGCTTTTGCACCGAAAAGTGTTCTGCCTGTATAAATAAGGTCCTCTCTCTGGTCGTAAGCGTCCTTATCAATAAGGAAGTATTCCTGCTCCGGACCTACTGTTGTTGTAACTCTTGTAACATTTTCTTTGCCGAGAAGATGAAGAATCTTTACAGCCTCTGTATTTATTCTCTCCATTGAACGAAGAAGAGGAGTTTTCTTATCGAGAACCTCGCCTGTATAAGAACAGAATGCTGTAGGAATGTAAAGTGTTCCGTCCTTAACGAATGCATATGATGTTGGATCCCATGTTGTATAGCCTCTTGCCTCGAATGTGGCACGAATACCGCCGCTTGGGAAAGAAGAAGCATCAGGCTCGCCCTTTACAAGCTCTTTACCTGAGAACTCCATGATAACCTGACCTTCACCGTTCGGTGCGATAAAGCTGTCATGCTTTTCAGCTGTTATACCTGTCATCGGCTGGAACCAGTGTGTGTAGTGTGTACAGCCCATTTCAACTGCCCAGTCCTTCATAGCAGCCGCAACAACATTTGCAACGCTGAGGTCAAGCGGTTCACCGTTCTGGATTGTCTTTTTCAAAGCCTTGTAAGTTGACTTTGGAAGTCTTTCCTGCATCTTCTGATCATTAAATACCATGCTGCCAAAAATTTCGGGAACTTTTGCCATTTTAATTCTCTCCTATCCATTTTGAAAATAAATTTTAATGGTCTGATTTTTGCTTTATAAAAACAGAAAAGGGCACTGTAAGCCTCAGCTCACAGCGCCCTTGCTGTCTTTGATGTTGTTAGTATATTCCACTTTTGCGAATTTGTCAATACATTTTTTGAAAAAAGTTTTGAAATTGCAAGTTTTATTAAATTTCCTGCAAAATTAAACTGAAACATCAATAAGAGTTGCATATTTTCTACAACAATCACAGTAAAATGAAAGTTTTGTCCTTAAAAGTTGCAATTTTCCTTTATTTTCCCTTGACAAAGCACAATGTATAGTTATATAATCTAAGTGCTGATTTTTCTTGATCAACGATGACAGGGCATTTCAGAACATCAGCCGACCTGCACATTCACCTTTGCAGGATATAGCACAGGCTGAGCATAGCGGTTTTACCGCTGAGAAGAGATTGGGCATTTTACAATTACATATATATGATTGATTATTAACCGGCAGAACATTAATTGCCACTTTGAACCGATAAGTTTACGAAAGCAAACTTCCTTTTACATATATATGTATATAAAAAGTCCGCTGAATAATTTTTGTGATTAACAGGAAAGGGTGATCATTAATGGAACAGACAGTCAGAGAGAACAACAAGACTCTGTATTCTCCGAAGTTTGAACATGATAACTGCGGTATCGGAGCTGTTGTTAATATTAAGGGTATCAAGTCACACGACACCGTGGCAAACGCTCTGACAATTGTTGAAACTCTCGAACACAGAGCAGGTAAGGATGCCGAAGGCAAAACAGGTGACGGCGTAGGTATTCTTCTCCAGATTTCACACAAATTTTTTAAGAAGGCAGCTGCTGAAATCGGCATTAAGCTCGGTTCCGAAAGAGATTACGCTGTAGGTATGTTCTTCTTCCCTCAGAATGAGCTTGCAAGAAATCAGGCAAAGAAGATGTTTGAAATCATTGCAGAAAAAGAAGGTCTTACAGTTCTCGGTTGGAGAAATGTTCCGTCAAAGCCCGAGGTACTCGGTCACAGAGCTGTTGAATGTATGCCTGCAATTATGCAGTGCTTTATCAAAAGACCTCACGGTGTAAAAAGAGGTCTTCCGTTCGACAGAAAGCTCTATGTTGCAAGAAGAGTTTTTGAACAGAGTAATGAAGACACATATGTAGTTTCGCTTTCAAGCAGAACTATTGTATATAAAGGTATGTTCCTTGTCGGCGATCTCCGTAACTTCTTCCTTGATCTTCAGGACGATGATTACGAGTCTGCAATCGCTATGGTTCACTCCCGTTTTTCAACCAATACAAATCCAAGCTGGCAGAGAGCTCATCCTAACAGAATGATTGTTCACAATGGTGAAATCAACACAATCAGAGGCAACGCTGACAAGATGCTTGCCCGTGAGGAAACAATGCGTTCAGAGCATCTCAAGGGCGACCTTGACAAGGTTATCCCTGTTGTAAACACAGAGGGTTCAGACTCTGCAATGCTTGATAACACACTTGAATTTCTCGTAATGAGCGGTATGGAGCTTCCTCTTGCCGTTATGATTACAATTCCGGAGCCGTGGGATAATAACGGCACAATGAGCCAGAAGAGAAAGGACTTCTATCAGTATTATGCAACAATGATGGAGCCGTGGGACGGTCCTGCGTCAATCCTTTTCTCTGACGGCGACATTATGGGTGCGGTTCTTGACCGTAACGGTCTGCGTCCGTCAAGATATTACATCACGGATGACGGCAACCTCATTCTTTCATCGGAAGTCGGCGCACTTCCTATTGATCCCGCAAAGATTGTTACAAAGGAAAGACTTCGCCCGGGCAAAATGCTCCTTGTCGATACGGTTCAGGGCAGACTCATTGATGACGATGAACTCAAAGAGTATTATGCGTCAAAACAGCCTTACGGCGAATGGCTCGACAGTAATCTTGTTTGTCTTAAAGACCTCAAAATTCCTAATATGAAGGTTGAGGAGCATTCATATAAAGAAAGACAAAAACTCCAGAAGGCTTTCGGATATACCTACGAAGATGTTATGACATCAATCCTTCCTATGGCAAAGAACGGCACAGAGTCAATTGCCGCAATGGGTACAGACAGTCCGCTTGCAGTTCTTTCAAAAGAACCGCAGCCGCTTTTCAACTACTTCAAACAGCTCTTTGCACAGGTTACAAACCCGCCGATTGACGCAATCCGTGAGGAAGTTGTAACATCAACAACAATTTATATCGGCGAGGACGGCAACATCCTTGAGGAGCGTCCCGAAAACTGCAAGGTTATGAAGATTCACAACCCGATTCTTACATCAACCGATATTCTCAAAATCAAGAATATGCACATTCCGGGCTTTAAGGTTGCTGTTATCCCGATTCTCTACTACAAGAACACAAGACTTTCAAAGGCTGTTAAGCGACTTTTCATTGAAGCTGACAAGGCTTACAATGACGGTGCAAATATTCTTATCCTCTCCGACAGAGGAGTTGACGAAAACCATCTTGCAATTCCGTCACTTCTTGCAGTATCCGCTCTTCATCAGCACCTTGTTGCAACAAAGAAGAGAACTTCACTTGCAATGATACTTGAAAGCGGTGAGCCGAGAGAAGTTCATCATTTTGCAACACTTCTCGGTTACGGTGCAAGTGCAATCAACCCGTATCTTGCTCAGGAAACAATCCACGAGCTTATCGGTGACGACCTTCTTGACAAGGACTACTACGCAGCAGTTGACGATTACAACAGCGCAGTTCTCCACGGCATCGTAAAGATTGCGTCAAAAATGGGTATTTCAACAATCCAGTCATATCAGGGCTCACAGATTTTTGAGGCTATCGGTATCGGCAAGGATGTTATTGACGAATACTTCACAGGCACAGTCAGCAGAATCGGCGGTATCACAATCAAGGATATCGAAAAGAATGTTGACAACCTTCACACAGCGGCATTTGATCCGCTTGACCTCGGTGTAAGCGATGAGCTTGAATCCCGTGGTTCACACAAGTTCAGAAGCGGCAAAGAGGAACACCTCTACAATCCGCAGACTATATATATGCTCCAGCAGGCAACAAGAACAGGCGACTATGAGCTTTACAAAAAGTATTCTCATATGATTTCCGAAGAAATGGATCCTGTAAATATCAGAGGTCTTTTCGACTTCAACTTTGCAGAAACTCCTGTTCCGCTTGATGAGGTTGAAAGCGTTGATTCAATCGTAAAGCGTTTCAAGACAGGCGCTATGTCCTACGGTTCAATCTCACAGGAGGCTCACGAAACACTTGCGATTGCAATGAATCAGCTTCACGGCAAGTCAAACTCCGGTGAGGGCGGCGAAAGCCTTGAACGACTTCTCACAAAAGGACAGAAGGTTGACAGATGTTCTGCAATCAAGCAGGTTGCGTCAGGTCGTTTCGGTGTTACATCAAGATACCTCACATCCGCAAACGAAATTCAGATTAAAATGGCTCAGGGTGCAAAGCCGGGCGAAGGCGGACATCTTCCGGGCAAAAAGGTTTATCCCTGGATTGCAAAAACCCGTCATTCAACACCGGGTGTATCGCTCATCTCTCCCCCACCGCACCACGACATTTACTCAATCGAGGACCTTGCACAGCTTATCTACGACCTCAAAAATTCTAACAAAGATGCAAGAATCTCTGTTAAGCTCGTTTCGGAATGCGGTGTAGGTACGGTTGCCGCAGGCGTTGCAAAAGCAGGTGCAGGCGTAATCCTTATTTCAGGTTATGACGGCGGTACAGGCGCTGCTCCGAGAAACTCAATCTACAATGCAGGTCTGCCGTGGGAACTCGGTCTTGCCGAGGCTCATCAGACGCTCATTATGAACGACCTTCGTAACAAGGTTGTTATTGAAACCGACGGTAAGCTTATGAACGGCCGTGATGTTGCAATTGCCGCAATGCTCGGTGCAGAGGAATTCGGTTTTGCAACTGCTCCGCTTGTAACTCTCGGTTGTGCAATGATGAGAGTATGTAACCTTGATACCTGCCCGTTCGGTGTTGCCACACAGAACCCCGAGCTCAGAAAGAGATTCTGCGGCAAGCCCGAATATGTAATAAACTTTATGAAGTTTGTAGCAAGCGAACTTCGTGAATATATGTCAAAGCTCGGTGTAAAAACCGTTGATGAGCTTGTCGGAAGAATTGACCTCATCAAGAGAAAAGACGGCATCACAGGACAGGCTGCCGAGGTTGACCTTTCTAACATTCTTGATACAAACTTTGTTTCGGAAAAGGTTGAATACAACAAAAAGAGCCTTTATGATTTCAAGCTTGAATCAACACTTGACGAGAGAATCCTCTGCAAAGAATTTGCAAAGGTTCTTGCAAAAGGCACAAAGAAAAAGGTTGAAGTCAATGTTAAGAACACTGACCGTTCATTCGGTACAATCTTCGGTTCTGAGGTTACAAGAAAGCATTACAACAACCTTGATGACGATACATTTACAGTAGTCTGCAACGGTTCGGGCGGTCAGAGCTTTGGCGCATTCATTCCAAAGGGACTCACACTTGAACTTGTGGGAGACTCAAACGACTACTTCGGCAAGGGACTTTCAGGCGGTAAGCTGGTAGTTTATCCTCCGAAGAACTCAACATTTGACGCAGGTAACAACATCATCATCGGTAATGTTGCACTTTACGGTGCAACAAGCGGCAAGGCATTCATCAACGGTGTTGCAGGCGAGCGTTTCTGCGTAAGAAACTCAGGCGCAACGGCAGTTGTTGAGGGTGTCGGCGACCACGGTTGTGAATATATGACAGGCGGCCGGGTTGTTGTTATAGGCAAAACAGGCAAAAACTTTGCAGCAGGTATGTCAGGCGGTGTTGCCTATGTTCTTGATGAAGAAAGAGATCTTTACACAAAGCTCAACAAAGAAATGGTTCTCTTCTCTGAGGTAACAGAAAAGTACGATATAATCGAACTCAAGACGCTTATTGAAGAACATGTTGCAGCAACAGGTTCACAGAGAGGCAAGAAAATCCTTGATAACTTTGACGAGTATCTTCCGAAATTCAAGAAGATTATTCCGCACGACTACAAGAGAATGATGGCTGCAATTGCTGCTTATGAAGAAAAAGGTCTTACAAACGAGCAGGCACAGATTGAAGCTTTCTACGAAATTGTGAATAATAAATAAGGAGGGGATATTTATGGGAAAGCCAACAGGATTTATGGAATATAAGCGTGAGGATGCCCCGGCATACTCCGTAAAAGAAAGAATCAAAAATTTTGACGAATTTCACGATCCCCTCAGCAAAGAGGATCAGCAAAAACAGGGTGCAAGATGCATGGACTGCGGCGTGCCTTTCTGTCAGGCAGGAATGCAGATTGGTTCTGCATTCTCAGGCTGTCCGCTTAACAACCTCATTCCCGAATGGAATGACCTCATCTACAAGGGCAACTGGGAACAGGCTTACAACCGTCTTAAAGTTACAAACAACTTCCCCGAATTCACATCCCGTGTATGTCCCGCTCTCTGTGAAAAGGCATGCACCTGCGGTGCAAACGGTGACGCTGTCAGCGTAAAAGCCAACGAATACGGAATCATTGAAAACGCCTATGAAGAAGGTCTTGCAGACGCAAGAATTCCAAAGGTAAGAACAGGCAAGAAAATTGCAATCATCGGTTCGGGTCCATCGGGACTTGCCGCTGCCGACCAGCTCAATCAGCGCGGTCACTCTGTAACGGTATTTGAACGCAATGACAGAGTAGGCGGTCTGCTTATGTACGGCATTCCGAATATGAAGCTTGAAAAAGATGTTATCGAACGCAAGATTAACATTATGGAAGAAGAAGGCGTAACCTTTGAAACCTGCTCAAATGTCGGCAAAGACATCAAGGCAAGCGAAATTCTCAAGGACTTTGACCGTGTAATCCTTGCTTGCGGTGCATCAAATCCGAGAGATATCAAAGTTCCCGGCAGAGAGGCTAACGGCATTCACTTTGCCGTTGACTTCCTCAAATCAACAACAAAGTCACTTCTTGACTGCAACCTCAGAGAGGGTACATTCATCAGCGCAAAAGGCAAGAATGTAATGGTAATCGGCGGTGGCGACACAGGTAACGACTGCGTCGGCACAAGCATCAGACACGGTGCAAAATCCGTTCTTCAGCTTGAAATGATGCCTAAGCTTCCCGACACAAGAAGTGCCGATAACCCATGGCCGCAATGGCCGAGAGTCTGCAAAACAGACTACGGTCAGGAAGAGGCTATTGAAGTTTACGGTCACGATCCACGAGTTTATCAGACAACCGTTAAGCAGTTCATTGCTGACAAGAACGGTAATCTTGTAGGTGCGGAGCTTGTTAAGCTTAAACCCGAAAAGGATGCTAAAACAGGCAGACTTATGATGAAAGAGGTTGAAGGCTCAGAATACAAGGTTGATGTTGAACTCGTACTCATTGCGGCGGGATTCCTCGGCAGCGAAAACTATGTAACCAAGGCATTCGGTGTTGAAACAAACGCAAGAACCAATGTTGCAACGGCAGAAGGCTCACACAAGACAAATGTTGAAAATGTATTTGTTACAGGCGATATGCACAGAGGACAGTCACTTGTTGTCTGGGCGATTCGTGAGGGCAGAGATGTTGCCAAAGAGGTTGACGAAAGCCTTATGGGATACACAAATCTTTAATTGATTACAAATAACCTGATAATCCTCAATTTTTCGATATACCGGTTAATAATCAGAAAGCGCAGGAGCGGATTTCCCTCCTGCGTTTTTCTTTGTCATTTAGGGTTTGTTTCTGTTGCATATCAATATGATTGATGATAAAATAAAGGATATATACAATGCAATAAAATGTGAGGAAATATTATGAGTAACAGACCTGAAACCAATAAACAAAGCTGTCCCGTTTACAAAAAATGCGGCGGTTGTCAACTGCAAAATCTGTCATATCCCGAACAGCTTGAATTCAAGCAGAGGAAAGTCGAAAAACTTCTCAAACGCTTTTGCACCGTTGAAAAAATTATCGGAATGAAAACTCCCTACCACTACCGCAACAAGGTTCAGGCGGCTTTTTATACGGACAAAAAGGGCAAAATCATTTCGGGTGTGTATCAGTCGGGCAGTCATCATGTTGTCGGAATTGACAGCTGTCAGACAGAGGATGTTATTGCCGACAAAATCATCGTTGCAGTACGCAAGCTCCTCCCCTCTTTCAGAATGACAACCTATAACGAGGACACAGGCAAAGGTTTTCTCCGTCACATTCTTGTGAAAAGAGGCTTTGCGACAAATCAGATTATGCTTGTGCTTGTGACAGGTACACCTGTTTTTCCGTCAAAAAACAATTTTGTAAAAGCGATTCTGAAACAGTTTCCCGAAATCACAACCATTGTGCAAAATATAAACTCCTACCGCACCAACCTTGTACTCGGTGACAATCAGAAAGTGCTGTACGGCAAGGGTTATATTGAGGATATTCTCTGCGGTTGCAGGTTCAGAATTTCGCCGAAAAGCTTTTACCAAATTAACCCCGTTCAAACCGAAGTTTTGTACGGCAAAGCAATTGAATTTGCAAATCTCAAAGGCAACGAAACCGTGCTTGACACCTACTGCGGAATCGGCACAATCGGCATAATTGCCGCCAAAAACGGCGCAGGCAATGTTATCGGTGCAGAACTTAACGGCGATGCCGTGAGGGATGCAATCGTAAATGCAAGAGCAAATAATCTGAAAAATATCCGTTTCTACAAAGCCGATGCGGGCGAGTTCATGAGAGAAGCTGCAGGCGAGGACGAAAAGCCCGATGTTGTGTTTATGGATCCGCCAAGAGCCGGAAGTGACCGAAAATTTCTCGACTCACTAATCAAAATGTCTCCGAAAAAGGTTGTCTATGTTTCCTGCAACCCCGAAACGTTGGCAAGAGATTTAGCCTACCTAACCCAAAACAGCCCCTACAAAGCCCAAAAAATCCAACCCGTAGATATGTTCCCCCACACAGCACACATTGAGACGGTAGTATTGATGTCAAGAAAATAATTAAGCAATATAAAATTCGGCTTGTTTGCTGACTTTTTGCAGCAGTTTAAATTATACGCACAACTGCTGCAAATGCTTGGCTATATCTTGCGGAAATATATCCGCTAATGTTAGGTATCTAAACAGCACAAAACAATTCGAATTAGATGCAGTGGCTCTGTTTTTATCGTGGTACCCCTATTTATTGACATTAAGCCTAATTTTCATATATTTCGTTTTTTCGGGTTATCCCAACTATTGACATTGAGCCTGCTTAGTTAGCGTTATGTTAGACAACTGTTAGACAAACAGATTTTCAGAGGGATTTTATTCTGCTAAACGCAAAAGAAAAACGCCCTAAACTTTAGCGTTTAAGGCGTTTTTTAAGCTTGGTGGGAGAAGATGGATTCGAACCATCGAAGCGAAACGCAACAGATTTACAGTCTGCCCCCTTTGGCCACTCGGGAATTCTCCCATATCAAGTTTTTCAAAAATCAAAGCCTACTGCCTAAACAGTAGGCTTCAATGGAGCTGGTGGACGGACTTGAACCCCCGACCTGCTGATTACAAATCAGCTGCTCTACCAACTGAGCTACACCAGCGAATTTAGCTTTCGCTCTTGCATTCACTCTTTAATTTCGAGTGCTTATATAATATATCACATTCTTCATCATTTGTCAACACTTTTTTCAAACTTTTTTTAATTTTTTGAAGCATTTTCATTTTTTGAAGATGTCCTCGAATGAGTCAGCTTGACTATTATATCATCCTCAATCCTATTCGTCAAGGGTTTTTGCAAAAAAATTTTTCATTGTATTTTTCAACAAAATATCCTATGAATTTTTATAAACCATTTTTAGAATATAGCATTGCACACATGAGTTCACAATTATAGAATAATATTATTAACATTGCGACTTTTGCGGTAGCGTACATCTTTGAAAAATCAATCGTACACGAAAACATAACAGATGTTAAATATAATTATTGTTCGAAACCGAATAGGATGTAATTAAACGAGATGACCTTTATTGTTTATCTCGTTTTTATTTAGTGAAAAATATGTTTATATTTCAAAAACTATTTTAATTAACTAGTTTGCAAAAAAGTATTATTGATTCTCTTGACAACTTTGAATTTATACGCTAAAATTATATATAGAACATATGTTCTATGCGATCGATCAAAAATATTAATTATTTATTAGGAGGAAAAAATTATTGAGTAAGCAAGCAATTTCTCTTTCATATTTATACGGTGGAAAGTGGATAGGTTTTAGTGATCAGACAAAATCTACTATGGACTGCTTAAAGATTAAAACAAGTTCAAATGAATCTTTTTATTTACAATATAGAACTTGGAATAAGGGAATGAATGGATATTATCCATATGTAAAAAGTACTGAAAACGATTATGCAGGTTCTTCAGGTAAGCCAATTCAATAACTTCAGATTCAAGCATACAGGAATGATGGTACGAAGTTAGTATCAGGTATTGTTGTTATGTATAGAGCCTTTGTAGAAAATAAATGGCTACCATGGGTAAGTAATGCTGACCCTGAATGGATGGATAGTGTACAGAGTAAATATAATCTGGGTGGCACTTTAGATACCAGCAGCTCGTATGCCGGTATCTCCGGAAAGAATATTAGCGGAATAGAAATTCGTGTTTATAAAGAATCATCGTTAGGAAACTACTCTGGTGGTGAATCAAATCCTTCGCTAAGCTATATGGTTGGAAATGGATCTAATTGGAAGTCTTTTTCAAAAAGCACTTTGTCATCCAGAATAGATGGAATAAAAATACAGACAGGCAGTAACAAGGATTATTATTTAACTTATCGAACATGGAATGAAGGACAGTCATCTTATTATCCTGCCGTAAATAGTACAGAAAATGATTATGCAGGCTCCCCTGGAAAAGCTATTCAGAGGTTAAGTATCAATGTATATAGAAATAATGGCACAAAACTTACTTCCGGAATTATTGTTATGTATAGAGTATATACTGATTCAAGGTGGTTGCCATGGGTAAGTAACGCTGATCCTGAATGGATGAGAAATGTAAAAACTAAATATAGTTTGAATGGTACTTTAGATACAGGTTCATCTTATGCCGTCATAGACGGTAAAAATATTGGTGGCGTTGAAATTCGTATTTTTGAAGAAGATTCGTTAAATGCGGGTTCAGGTAGTTTCGTTGGTTCTGAAGAATTAATAACAACCCAGTATATGGCAAATAGTACATCTAATTGGAAAAGTTTCAATCATAAAGTAATGGCTTCTCCTATTGACGGTATTAAAATTCAGACCAATTCAAATTCGGATTTTTATTTGCGTTACAAAACATGGAACGAAGGACAATCATACTATTATCCTGAAGTAACAAGTTTAGAAAATGATTACGCAGGTTATCCAAATAAACCAATTCAGGGACTGAGTATAAGTGCATATAGTAAGGATGGAACAAAGCTAACTGCCGGTGTTGTTGTAATGTATCGTGCTTATGTTGATGGAAGATGGTTGCCATGGGTTAGTAATGCTGATCCGGAGTGGATGCAGGATGTTCAAGAAAACTATAATTTAGGTGGAACATTGGATGTCAGTTCATCATATGCCGGAATTATCGGTAAAAATATAAGCGGTGTTGAAATCTATGTGTTTAATGGCAAATCCATCTCATCATCAATCGGTAATTTATCTGGAGGCAAAGTAGCTTCAACACTTAGCTATATTGACGAAGATTCTAATTGGCATAGCTTTACTTCAACTGCAAGCTCTGTTCATATTAATGGTATAAAAATTAAAACCGACAAGGATAAGCCATATTACCTTTTATACAGGACTTGGAATGAAGGAAAATCATACTATTATCCTTTTGTTAAAAGCACTGAAAATGACTATGCAGGATATCCGGGTGGCATTGTGCAGTTATTGAATATTCAAGTATATAGTAAGGATGATGTAAAACTAACATCAGGTGTAGTTGTTATGTACAGAGTGCATGTAGGAGGAAGTTGGCTGCCTTGGGTAAGTAATGCTGATCCAAAATGGATGCGTAGTGTACAGACAAAGTATAATTTAGGTGGCACTTTGGACACAGGGGCTTCCTATGCGGGTATAGATGGCCAAAATATAAACGGAGTAGAAATTTATATATATGAGGAGAATGAAATTTATACTAAGCCGCAAACACCTATAGGTAATAGTAAAATAATTCAAGCCCCGTTTATTTCCCAATTAGGCAAATATCCAACAGGATGCGAAAGTGTTACAACAGTTATGGCACTAAATCATATTGGCATAGATATATCTGTAGACAAATTTATTGATTCGTACTTAACTAAAACAGGAGTTCCTTTTGATCCCAATATTTCATTTGGAGGAAATCCCAGATATACGAGTGGGTATGGATGTTATGCACCGGTAATAAAAAAGGCATTGGATAAAGCTTTATCCGGACAAAAATATACTGCAAAACAATTATATGGTGTTTCTCTGAAAAATTTATGTTCTAACTACATAGACAAAGGAATACCGGTAATTCTTTGGGCTACTATGTATATGAATACTCCATACATAAGTTCTACGTGGACCTACAACGGAAAAACAATTAACTGGATAGCCCCCGAACATTGTTTGCTGTTAGTGGGATACGATAGTAGCCATTATATTTTTAATGACCCTTTGACTTATCAACCACAAACCTACTATAGCAAATCTTCCGTTGAAGTGGCGTATAAAGGTTTAAACTATCAGGCTATTGTTCTTGAAAAAAAGGATACTAGCACTCCTGCACCAACGCCTGCTCCTGTATATAAATATGGTGCAGTTAAAAATCCCATAAATGGAAAAATATATCCGATTGAATACTATGAAAATGGTAAGTCTTATTATAAAGAAGAGCATATAAATGAAGAAAAAACAACCAGATTAGTAAAAAATTCATTTGATGTAGCAAAATTTATTTCAGGACTTGCTTTTGATGATAGTTTGGTAGATAAAATGGATAAAGCTCCACTTATTGGCAGTATTTATGGTATTGTTATTGGCGGTATTACATCGTTTTCTGAAAGCTGGGAGTCATTATATATTGATGTTAAATACTACAAGGCAAAAAGTTCAGGTAGAAGATGGGCTAATATTGAATGCGGTGAATCAAAGTATTGCAATTTCTTTAATAATTTATTATCACTTAAAAATCAATCTATGAGAGCTCTTTATGGACGCTGGTCAGGAGCTAATATGTATTCTGCTCAAGTATGGGAAAGTACTGTTAATGATTTTGCAAAAGGACAGTATGCAAAATTTAAGGGAATAATACCAAATAACTCATATAACTATGATATTATATTTACATTTGATGAAAGACGAAAAGAGGATAAATATGTATCTCAAATTTTCTGTGGCAAAGATGGAAAAATGTATGAATATGCGCATATATATAATAGTGAAAAAATTGAAATTGTTGTTAAAGATTTTTTGGGTACAGAAATTGATCGTATAAATATTTTGCCTCAAATGAATCCTTTAAGTGAATTACCTCAAGATAAAGCAGCACTTTTTGAATTTATGAAAGCATAAATATATTAACAACATCAACAACAGCCGAAGTAGGAAAATACTTCGGCTGTTATTACAATAAATAGATTTTAAAAAATATAAAATTTAATAATCTACGCCCTCTTGTTTTAGCATATTATCTTCAATTTTATAGTGTTTGGTAATTTCCATATTATCAGCAACCCACAGCGCTAAATCGCCCGAAGAAAGTTCTGTATTATCGTCAAAAGCTCCGCATACGGAAAAATCGTCATCACGGTAGCAATTAATAGCTTTATATGTTTTATCTATAATTATGTAGGAATATTCGACCGCAATGATATTTCCGTTCTTACCGTTATATTCACTGAAAGTAAAATCGGTTGCCCATTCTTTGTCCTCCCAAGAATCAGGCATTGTAACATCCGGTGTACTTATTCCGTCAACAAGTATATTAAAGTAATCCCTAATGCTTTCAGGAGTTTCAAATGTAACATCCGGGAAATTGTCCATTACTTTGCCTATGTTTATATATTCAATATTATCGCAAATTAAATCTTTAATACCATCATATTTACCATTAAATAAATCATTATAAGCTTGTTTGTATTTGTCATCAATTGGCATTAGCGAAGGAATGATATAGTTATCTATACTTAACTTGTAGGGAGAAATTTTATCGTTGGCATTTGTTTCGTTTGCTTTCGAACTAAAACAGGCAATAGAAACATAATCTTGAGTTAATACTTTCCAATCTGATGGCACGTCAAGTGAAAAAGTTACATAATCTTCTTGGCTGTTTTCCGTTACCGTTTTTGTTTCTACATCAGGCCTAATAATTTTATTATTCTGCTGACATCCTACGAGTGAAATCATAAGCACGATGGATATTATTGCTGATAAGATTTTGTTTTTCATTTGTATGCTCCTATTCCTATTATATATTTTAACTGGAAATTATTTGAGATTTTTGATTTTATGCATTTTTTACTAAATTGTGATATCTATTATACTTCTTGTATTGCTTTTTGTAAAGTAATAATAAAAATAAATTTCAAACTTAATTAAAGTAATAAAGGTAAGTATATCAGGACTTATGCAAAGTTATGTGGGATATGTTTGTTCTACGAAAGGTGGCATAAGATATGGATATACTTGAAGATTTATATTATGGAAACTTATTCCCTCACGAAAAATGTTCAAGGCTTGACGATGAGGTCAAAGAACTATTGAAACTGCTCAACAGGAATGAAGAAAAGTTTGTGGCAACCCTGACTGAGGTACAGAAAGAAACCTTCGAAAAATACAAGGACTGCAATCGTGAGATTTCTGAAATCAGTGAGCGAGAAATATTCCTGAACGGATTTCGGATGGGTGCAAGAATTATCATTGATGTAGTAAATAATTAAGAAATCGGATAAGCAATCAATGAAATTTGACTGCCTATCCGATTACTTTTTGCAAATTTTACTCAATACAAATTATATTCAATGCTTCTTCCTTGGAAATTTTATCCTCAAGATAATTATCTCTCGCAGTTCTCGCTTTTTCAAGCCAATCGTAATATTCCTCAAAACTTAAAGGCTTTTCCACAGTACCAGGTGTGTTAAGTGTTCTTTCATAACGCTTATACATTTTGCCTCGCTGTGTGTCAAAAGTTTTCAGCACCTCATTTCTGTTTGCCAAGATTCGGTGCTTTAATTTCGGCGCAAATTCCTTGCAAGTTTTACCATTATTCAGAACTCTGTCGCAGTACAGGGTTTTCTTTTTTGTCTTTGGCACAAAGTATCTGCCACAAAGCTGACAGCGGCAGAGGCGGTATCCGTTCTCAACAAATAAATGTAACAGCAGAAAATAATACTCTGTCAGGTTACGGATATGGTACATCTGTCTGGATTTGTTATCCTCAAAATAAAATACGGTGGAAATCTGTACGCTGTTGTAATTGAAATCTTCGTTAACATCAATTTCTATTTGATTTGATAAATCGCTGAAAAAGTGCAAAACAAAAAACTGCACGGTTTTTATCTGGTCAAGATAGCTTGCATATTCACGCAGATAATGTTCAGTTCCGTCGTTCTCTCCTAAAAAATCCTCAATCATAAGTCTGTTCAAAAGACCGTAAAAAGTTCTATATTCCGCCAATGCCTTTTCTGCTTTTGCAGTTAACTTTTTAATCAGTGCAAATCTTTCTTCACTTTCATCAGGATATGTTCTGTAAACTTTTCTTATTTCATTTTGCAGTTCAGAATACTCTTCAAAATCTTCTTCTGAGAAACTAATCAACTCATTTTTGATAGTAGTATTTTCAATTGGAATCTTATTGTTATTTTCCTGCATATAGCCGGAAATATTTCCTTTGGAATCAATTTTTAATAATAAACCTTCGTGCTTTGCCATATACACCTCTGTCCTGAAGTGAAAATTATAAAAATCACTTCAATTCATTTTGTCATATATTTTTCTTGAAAAGTATGAGATTATTGTATCACACTGGTGAAAAAATTCCAACAGCTTTTGGATTACAACTGAATAACCATACCAAAGCTAAAATATTTTGAAATCATATGAGGTATGAGTAACAGGGAAAGGAGAAAAATGATTAAGAATTTAAATTTGGAGTTGAGCAGTAAGGCAAGATTTGATTCAATCGACGGTGCAAGTCTTGTTGAAAAAGATTTGCCGAGAAAGAAGTTTATAATCAATTCACTTCTTGCAAGCGGTCTTTCGATTATAGCCGGCTCACCAAAGGTAGGTAAGTCGTGGCTTGTTCTTGACTGGTGCGTTCGGATTGCAAAAGGCAAAGATGTATGGAATCTGCATACCGACAGCGGTACAACTCTGTATCTGTCACTTGAAGATGATGAAAGCAGATTGCAGGACAGGCTGACAGCGATAACCGATGAAGTGCCGAGTGATGTTCATTTTGTTACGGATTGTTCAAAACTTGATGAAAGGTTGGAAGAACAGATTCAAACTTTTGTTGATGAGCATATGGATACTGTCTTGATAATCATTGACACGTTTCAACTTATCCGTTCTGCAAAAAATGACTCGAGCTATTCAAATGATTATCTTGAGGTACAGAAACTCAAAAAACTTGCTGATGAGTTGAAAATTGCTATTCTTCTGGTTCATCATTTAAGAAAGCAAGGCGACTCTGACCCAATCAATGAGATTTCAGGTACAAATGGTATAGCTGGCTGTGCCGATGCTCTATTTGTTTTGAAAAAAAGCAATCGCACGCAGGGCAACGCAACTTTATTTTGCACGGGAAGAGATATTGAGGACAGAGAAATTGAGCTTGCATTTTCAAAAGAGGATTGCACTTGGAAAATGACTGCAGACAGCGCAGAGAATCCGAATATGCTTTTGCCTGATGAAATGAACTTGCTCATTGAGATGATGAAAGCAGAAAAATATTTCAACGGAAGCAATGCGGAATTTCTTGAACGATATAATGCTTATTCAGGCAAAAATCTTTCTGCTCGTATTCTGAAAAGGATGATGAACAAGTGGAAGTATGACTTGAATGATAATCACGTTTATTTCAAATCGTATAAGGAAAATAACATCAGAAAGGTTGAAATCAAATATGATTTTGAGATTGATAATTCAGATAGCGAGTACGTTAGGTACGATAAGTACGATGAAAATATAGCCGTTTGATTTATCGTTTTTATCGTCCTTATCGTCCTTAATGCAGATGTTGAGCAGAATTTGGCGGTTTGTCCGACTTTCAAGAGAAAACGGATAAAGTACCCGACTTCAAGCAAAAATCAAAATTTGGGCGGTTTGTGAGCGAAAGTAATTCTATATAACGGATTATGAATTCAGCGTAAAGTTGGGGTTCACATTTTCACAGCTTTTAAGCTGTGGCAAGCAACGCATTCGGCTGGTCGCTGACCTGCCGAATGCAATATACGGGCAGAAGCCCGAACCCACTTTATTGGCAAAGGAGGAAACCTAAATGAAAGACAGAAAAATGAGCATAAGAATATCGGAATCCGATTTACAGAAGATTCACAATAAAGCAGACAAGGCAAATTTAACTTTAACCGAATATATAACGAAGGCTTGCCTCGGAAAACAAATCTTTGTTGTTGACGGACTTGATGAAATTATCCGTCAGCAAAAGGCTATCGGCAGAAACTTAAATCAAATTGCAACACTTTGCAATATGGGTAAAGTCATTTGCTTTAATCTTGCTGAACTTACAAATCAGTATGCAGAGATGAATAAACTACTTACCGATTTGCTTGACAGAAAGAGGTGGTCATAATAGCAACAGTAAAATTTATCGCAAGCAAACAAATGCAGTCACGGCAAGGGTTAGCTTCAATCCTTGCCTACTGCAAACAGGATAAGAAAACTTTGTACGATGGCAGAAAGCTGGTGAGCGGAGTGAATTGTGTAGCAGAGTCAGCGTTCAATGAAATGATGAATACTAAAATTCAATATAGAAAAACTGATGGCAGAATGTACTATCATTTGTTTCAGTCGTTCCACCCCGATGAACCTATAACACCCGAAACTGCTAACGAAATTGCTTTGAAGTTTGCACAAGAGCAATTCAAAGGTTATGAAGTTTTAGTTGCTACTCATATTGACAGAGAGCATATACATTCACACTTCATTTTAAATTCTGTCAGTGCTGAAACAGGATTGAAATATCATCCAGATAAAAATGAGATACAACGGTTGAGAGATTATTCTGACAACCTATGCAGAAAATACGGTTTATCAGTTGTAATTCCTAAGCAACCAAAAGTAAAACAGATGTCGGCAAGAGAATATCGTTCAGCAGACAAAGGTCAAAGCTGGAAGTTACAGCTTGCAATAGCTGTTGATGAAGCTATGAAATATGCAACCTCAAAGGAACATTTCATAAGCCTGATGGAGAACGAAGGCTATGAAGTTAAATGGACGGCAGAAAGAAAAAGCATTACCTACACTACACCAAATGGAATGAAGTGCAGGGATAATAAATTACACGAAGAAAAATATCTTAAGGAGAATATGGAAAATGAATTCAGAATACGGGAAGAAATCACCACAGGAATTAAAGGAACAAGCCAAAAAGCAAATGCAAATCGCCTCAAAAGCAGAACCCTGCGTAGCGGTTACGGAGCAGAACTGGAAAGCATTAATTTCAACTCAGACAGCACAGATAGATATGCTGAAATCAATACTGGACGAAATTTCAGAACTGACTACGAAAGAGGAAATACGGATATACCTCAACCGCCAGATGAATTCCTTGCAGAAGTCTATCGACAATTCCAATGCAATGGCGCAGACCTTCAAGAAGGAGCTTCAGGATATGACGAACAATTACGTCAGTCAGATAAACAATGCGGCGAAGAATGCTTCACAACAGGTTGGGAGCACGAGCGAGAAATATTCATACAGTATCAGTCAGGCGGAGGAGAAACTGAATCATCATGTGAGGATACTGTTTTTCCTGGCTTTGATACCGACAGCTATTACAGCAATAACGGAAATGATATTGCATATCTGGTCGCAAATCTCACAAATATTTTAGACAGCAACCACCCTGTAGAGGACTGCACTACAATGAAAAAACCTCGTAAAGAGAGAAAGAACATACAAGAAAATCCACAAGGCGGATTTGGTATGAAGATGTAAAGAAAGGATTGCCATGAACGAAACTGAAAATAGAATAACACCAATCACAAGAAACGATATTGCGTTTAACCGCCGTCATCTGTACGAAAGCGATAAGGTTAAAATCGGCAAAAAGACATTTTTAGTCACATCGGTATTTCCTATCGGAACCGAGAACGGTGACAACCCAAGTGCCGATGAAAAAATTAAAAATTTACTTGAACGAAAAACGGGATAAATATTTTACTGGACATTCAAACCGAGTAGGAGTATTGTTGACTTGCAATCCTATTCGGTTTGATTCAACAGAGCCTGAACGGCTCGGAAAGGATGAAAAAATTATGAAATCAAACCAACAAAAGATTACCGCACTCTACTGCCGTCTTTCTCAGGAGGACGAGTTAGAGGGTGAATCAAACAGCATTAAAAATCAAAAAAGTATGCTCGAAAAATATGCCGCCGATAACGGCTTTGGCAACTGTCGGTTCTATATTGATGACGGTTACAGCGGAGTATCCTTTGAACGCCCTGACTTCAAGCGTATGATTGCCGATATGGAAAAAGGAGAAATTGGAACTGTTATCACAAAAGACCTTTCCCGACTCGGCAGAGATTACCTTAAAACCGGTACATATATTGAAATTATATTCCCTCAGAACGATGTGAGATATATTGCCGTAAATGACGGTGTTGATTCCGAAAAAGGCTGTAATGAATTTATCGGAATCCGTAATTACTTCAATGATTTCTTTGCTGCTGACACATCCAAAAAAATCAGGGCAGTCCAAAGAGCAAAGGCAGAGCGTGGTGAAAGGATAGGCTCTAAGCTTCCTTACGGATATATGAAATCCGAAGATAACAGGTTAGTACCCGATCCCGACACTGCTCCCGTGGTAAAACGAATCTTTGATATGTATGTCAACGGAGTGGGAACCCGTACGATTGCAATGACTCTTGAAAGAGATAAAATTATGTCGCCAAGCGCATATGCCTACTACAAATACGGCAGAAAAGAAAATGGCTTGAAGCTGAATAATCCCTATCTGTGGAGTGATGTTACACTTAGAGGAATGCTTGTAAACGAGGTATATATCGGCACAACGGCGAACTACAAAACCACCACCAAATCAAATAAGCTGAAAAAGCAAATTCACAACGACCGCAAGGATTGGCTAATATTTGAAAATACCCACGAGGCTATCATTGATAAATCCACCTTTGAAATGGTGCAGAAGTGGTTTGCAGGAAGAAGAAAACCGAATAAATCAGGTAAGACAGATGTGTTTGCCGGGTTAGTTTATTGTGCCGATTGCAAAAGCAGAATGTATCTTCGCCGAGTGCTTAAGTATCCTAAAGAAAACAACTACCTTTGCAAAACCTATCAGCGATACGGTAATAATCACTGTACGGCACACAGAATCAGCGAACAGGATTTACACGCTGTGATACTTCAAAAACTGAGAGAGGTAACGGCATATGTACGTGAGAATCCCGAAGAATTTTATGAAATAGCAAGCCGTAATGCAAGAGCCGAAGCCGAGCGTGAAATGAAAACTTATCTGAGGGAAAAAGAAGCGGCAGAACAAAGAATAGCAGAGCTTGAAAGTATCATCCGTTGTCTGTACGAAGACCGAGTGCTCGGACGAATTTCTGTTGAACGCTACGAATCATTGTCATCAGGATATGAAACCGAGCAGTCAGAACTGAAAACTAAGCTTAATGAGATGAACGCCTTTCTTGATGAGAACGAAAAGCGAGAGCAGTTGATTCAGGACTTTATTGAAAATGCAAAGAAGTACATTGACATTCAGGAACTGACGCCTGAAATTCTCAGAGCATTCATCAGCAGAATTGAGGTGCACGAAAAGGCAAAATGGCATTCAACAGAATGCGGAAATGATATTGTGATTTACTTCACCGTTGAGCGCAAGGAACAGCTTAATGTATGGCATAAAGAGATTAAAACCGCATAAATCAAGATGCCGAGGGGCGAAATTTCCCCTCGGTTGTAAAAGAAATATTTTCTGACAATAATGATATTACGCAGACTTTATTCACGGCAACATTGTCTGCACCCAAAGTTACTACAAGCACCTTATCGGCAAAATTAATTATGTTCTGTCGGTAGAAAGCAACAATGCTTATTTTCTGAAAGCACAAGATAAGTTGAAAATGTTGTGGAGAAAACTTTATACACTTTAAATTGGCAAATTACAGAAAAAAAGCACGGTAAACATTACTGTGCTTTTCTTATATCGTCAATAATCATCTGTATATGTGCAATCTGTGAATTATTTAATCCTGTAACATCAACCGTATTTCTATCGTCAATTCCAAGCAAATAGTCGGCACTGACCGAATACAGTCTTACGATTTTCAAGAGCATATCTACAGACGGCTGAATATTATCATTTTCCCAATTACTTATGGTTTGCTTCGTTACATTAAGAGATTTACCAAATTGCACCTGATTCAAACCAAGTGAAATTCTAAGTTCTTTTATTCTTTTACTAAGCATTTCTGCACCACCAAAATAAAAATATCACAATACTATTGTATAAATAATACTTGACAATATTAAAATACTTTGGTATATTAATATTGGACTAAATGCACAAGAACATTTATAAAAAAGGTAGGGTGATTGCTTTGAGGAATAAATTAATAAAATCTTTTAATGTTGAACAAATAAAGAAAGACAAAAATAATAATATCACAGATATTTCATTTAGATACGCAGATGAAAAGCATCAAAATCAAACCGGCATTACCAACAGTAAATTAACCTTAATAGAAATTTACGAAAATGGCATCGTATTTACTTTTGATAATAAAAAAACATCGTGCACAATAAAATACAAAAACTGCAATTCCATACAATTCAATCTATCATCATTTATATTTTTCACTGAACACTCTCCGCGATTAGAATTTGAATTTAGTTCAACCAACCACGACTACAGTATTATTCACAAAATGATTGAATATATAGGTGAAACCGCAAAAACTCATAATTGCAAATTAATCTATAGTTATAAGACTACTAACACAAAAATCTCTACGAACAAACCCTTGGATACCATGATTGATGAATCTTTAACACTAAAAAAGGATATTATCATGGAACCTGGGAATTTCGTAGGCAGTATAGCACTCTTTATTTTCGGTATAGTAGCTTTTATTTATAAAATTAATAACGATAATAATAATACTCTTTTATTGATTTTTTCATTAGCTTTTATCGGTGTTGGAGGTATTCTTTTCTTCATGTCAATACCATCCGATGACGGGTTAAAAATTTTCGTAATAATATTTGTTATATTTATTGCAATATTAGCAATTTCCTCATTCATTTCAAATTCAAGTAGAATCAGTAGAGAAAATGAAAAATGGAGCGAAGTTGACACCGTGTATGACGGATATCGTACGGATGACGGCTATTATTATTATGACAAAGGCAGTCATCAAATGGAAAAAACATGGAAAGGCATAAATAATAATGTTCCCGATTATAAAGACCAACCAAAAGCGAAATAATTAAAACATAACACTCAAAGGACGCCAAAACGGTGTCCTTTAGTTTTTTGATTGGATTCTAAAAAGACCAAAAAAAAGGACACCCCGTAGGGTGTCACACTTTTATCTTATCACTACTTCTGCCCGAAGTACTTTGTGCGGATTTAAACTTTCCGCCTCGCTTGTTGCGTCCTGTGCACAGCTATGCCTTCATAAACGCTCCTCCCTAAAAATGCCCCACAGGGGCATTTTCTTTACGGTCGGCTTCAAATCCCTTCGGATTCTAAACAGACCAAAAAAAGACACCCCGTAGGGTGTCACACTTTCATCTTATCACTACTTCTGCCCGAAGTACTTTGTACAGACCTAAACTTTCCGCCTCGCTTGTTGCGTCCTGTGCACAGCTATGTTTCCATAAACGCTCCTCCCTAAAAATGCCCCACATGGGCATTTTCTTTACGGTCGGCTTCAAATCCCTTCGGATTCTAAACAGACCAAAAAAGACACCCCGTAGGGTGTCCTTTTTTGGCCTGCCCGAAGGGATTTGAACCCCCATTCTCCGGAATCGGAATCCGTTGCGTTATCCAATTGCGCCACGGGCAGATGTATGCGGCAGGGTATTTTGCCTGCCGTTTTTTCATTTTTAATTCGCATAATCTTTCATCTGAAAATCAACTGCAAAAACTGCTGTGCAACAGTCTTTAGCTTATATTATGCGGTTATTATACAACAATTTTTTACTTTAAGCAAGGGAAATTTGTCACTCCTCCCGACTGTAAGGCGATCATTCTGCCATACTTTCGAGTTCTTCCCAGATTTCGTACTGCTCCTCCTGCTGTTTTTGCAAATCCTCGAGCAGTTTTGAAAGCTCCATAAGTTTTTCGTAATCTGCGGCAACTTCCTCGCTTGAGAGAAGCTCCTGTGTTTTGGCGATTTCTTCGTCAAGTCGCTCAATTTCAGCCTCTGCCTTTTTGAGCTTAGTCTGTCTTTTGCGTTCTTCACTCTGCTTTTGCTTTTGCAAAAAGTAATCATTCTGCGTTTTTTCTTTTTTATCTTTCTTATTCTCAGTCGGAACAGCACCCGATTTTTCGGCTGTTGTGCGTTCAAGATAATAATCGTAATTACCGAGATATTCCTTTACTCCGTTATTTGTAAGGAGTAAAATTCTGTCGGCAATTTTATTTATAAAATAACGGTCATGGCTGACAATCAGCATTGTACCGCTGTAGTCAAGCAAAGTTTTTTCAAGTTCTTCCCGTGATGATGCGTCAAGGTGGTTTGTCGGTTCATCGAGGAGCAAAAAGTTACTGCCTTTTAGCATTAGTTTCAAGAGAGAAACTCTCGCCCTCTCGCCGCCGCTCATTTTTGAAAGCGGTTTAAACACTTCGTCACCTTTGAACAGGAATGACGCAAGCGCACTTCTGACTTCGGTCTGCGTCATATTCGGGAAGGTGTCCCACACCTCATCAAGTGCGGTTTTTGACAGGTCAAGATTTTGCTGCATCTGATCAAAATAACCGATTTCAACATTTGCGCCGTAGTCATATTCACCGCTGTTCATAGGAGTTTTGCCCGTTAAAATTCTGAACAGCGTTGTTTTACCGCAACCGTTGCCGCCGATGATGAACACTCTCTCGCCTTTTCTGATATGTATATCAACATTTTTGAAAAGCTGTTTGTCGTCAAACGACTTGGCAAGGTTTTTACAGATTAAAACATCGTTGCCGCTTTCACATCTCGGCTCAAAATGCATACGCATTGTTTCAAGCTCGCTTTCGGGGGCAACAAGCCCGTCTTTGATTCTGTCAGCCTCTTTCTGCTTACTTGCGGCTGTGATAAAGTTGTGAGCCTGTCCCCAGCGTTTCTGCTGTTCAACAATGCCCTCAATACGCTTTATTTCCTTTAAATCGTGTTCATATTTATTTTTGAGCGACTCGTTCACCGATTCCTTTTTCTTGACAAATTCCGAATATGAGCCCTTATAAACCATAGCACGGTTGTGTTCAAGTTCAATCGTCTTGTTGGTTACATTATCAAGAAAATAACGGTCATGGCTGATGATAATCATTGCGCCCTTGAAATCTCTCAAAAAGCCTTCAAGCCATGCGATTGCGTCAATGTCAAGGTGGTTTGTCGGCTCGTCAAGGAGGAGCATATTGCTCTGCGACAGCAACAGCTTTGCAAGGCAGAGCTTTGAACGCTGACCGCCGCTTAAATTGCCGACAGGCATTGTAAAGTCATTTTCGGAAAATCCGAGTCCTAAAAGTGCGGAACGGGTTCTGCTTTTATAGGTCAAACCGCCTGCTCTTTCAAACTGTTCAATAAGCATGGTCTGCCTCTCAACAAGCTCGTCAAGATTTCCCGACTTGTTGTCAATCTGATGTGCAAGTGCGGAAATTTCGGTTTCCATATCCGAAAGATGGTCGAATACGGAAAGCAGCTCGTGATACACATCTGCCCTCGGATTGTTACAGGCATGCTGTTCCATATATCCCGGACGGACATTTTTTGAAAAGGTAACAGTTCCCGAAACAGGGCTGATTTCGCCGTTGAGTATCTTAAAGAGAGTTGTTTTACCGACTCCGTTAGCTCCAATAAAGCCCACCTTATCTCTTTCTTCAACATCAAACGAAACATCGGTAAAAAGGTTTCTCTCGATAAAAGTCATTGTAAGATTTCTTACTGATAATGCCGGCAAAACATACACTCCCTTTCAAATTCGCTACCCACTATTGTACATTAAAATCGACAAAAGAGCAATACAAAATTGAAAATATGCCATAGGTTTACAAGGGCATAAGACACAATTCCGACCGTTAAAAGCATTTCAGCCGTTTTGCTCCTGCCGATTTCGGCAAGCTTATAAATCAATGCACAACCAAGAATAAGCACAAGCGGCAAAATTCCCTTTATTAGCAATGTGAGCCAAAAGTTTTCAAGCACAGGCTGCATAACGGGATTTGCCTCAACAAAATGTCCGCTGCCGATGAGCGCCTCTGTACAAATCCAGTCAACAATATTGAGAAAATAGAGTAAGCCGAGTTTGTAATAAAACGAACGGCTTTCGTGACCTTTTTCATTGACGATATTATTGACATCAGATTCATTTGCCGATTTCAAATTAAACACAACGGTTTTTTCAAGTCCGATTTTTTCTGTCATACACAACACCTCAACGGTATTTTTTCCCGCAGAGAATGTTATATTCACACAAAAGAAAAGAGCCTCCTCTCGGAAGCTCAATTTAAAACGAATTATTCAAAGTTAATGTCGCCCTCATATTTCTTTTTGAAAAGCTCAAATACCTTGTTAAGAGTATCTTCATCGTCAATGCTGACATACTCCTCTGTATCTTCGTCAATCTGATTAATCTGAAGAATAACAACCTCGTCTGCATCTTCGTCATTTTCGATGAGAACAATGTACTCTGTACCCTCAAACTCGATTACATCAAGAAATTCAAATTCAACTTCCTGACCGTTTTCGTCCTCAAGAGTGATGAGCATACCCTGATCTTCTTCGTTCATAAGCTCGTTTTTTGTATCTGCCATAGCGTATTCCTTTCCGAATGCGTTTAACGCCTCATAAAATAAATTAAGTTTAGTATAACCCAAAACATCGGCAAAATCAACACTTTATTGATATTTTACATTTAAAAGGTAAAAGCCAAAAACAGCTGCGATTGCTCGCAGCTGTCCTTGGGTTTAGAAGTTTTGAAATTAACGTGAAAACCGTAGATATTTAAGTCAGTGTTTTCAGAATTAACCTACTTTGGCGTTACCTGTGTCGCCGAACATATTAAGTCTGAAAAGCTTGCTCTCGTCGTTCTTGTTTTCGCAAATAATACTTGCTTCTGCAATCCTGCCGCCTTCGATAAGTCTTGTAAGACCGACAAGCTGGCAAAGCTTGCTGCGGAGATTGAGTCTGTCGCCTTCGCTTGTAACGAGATATACATTGCCCTCGCAGGTATCGAGCACGGCGAGGAATTTGGTTACATCAACATTGTGTAAGCTAAGAATTGGTGTCATAAAATTTCCTCCATTCAATTCTTTAAAAATATAAAGTTTTGTTTTCGTGCGCCATTTACCATTTGGCAAAATCATGATCAATTTATCGACTATGTGATAATTCAATTTTACTCGAGTAAGGCTAATTGGAAATCAGCCGATAGTCAAGCGGACTATTTACTTGACAATTATTATTATAGTCAAACATTTGGAAAAGTCAACAATTTTAGCGATTAATTTTTGTTTACAAATACTTTTAGGTGTCAGTTATGCACAATTAGTTATCGTATTTTTTGTACAATATGCTTTGTATTTGCTTTTATAGAAATATAGTTTTAACACAAGCATAACATTTGATTGTGTAAATTCAACAACTTGTTTCTTTTTCAGCATTATATAACTGCTGTTTGTTACAAACTTAATTTAACAGGCATATTGAGATTTTGCTCATTTTAAGTTATAATCTATGTTATGAAGGCTGATATCAAAAAGGATTCAGGATTGCTCCGAATTAAATTTTCAATAAAAGCAATCATACAAATAAGAAAGGAATCATGAAATGCTTAACGATTTTTACAAACAGTTCAAAAGCGGAACAGACATACGAGGAGTTGCAAGCGAGGGTGTTGAGGGACAAAGTGTAAACCTTACCGACGATGTTGTTGCCGATATGGCAGGCGGCTTTGTGCTTTGGCTTTCTAAAAAAGTTTCAAAAAAGCCGAGCGAGCTCAAAATCTCTGTCGGTCGTGACAGCCGTATTTCGGGACCGCATATAATGAAAATCACAACCGAGCGTTTTAAGCGTTGCGGTGCAGAAGTTCTCTGCTGTCAGCTTGCGTCAACTCCGTCAATGTTTATGACAACTGTTGACCTCGGATGTGACGGTGCTCTTCAGATTACCGCAAGTCACCACCCGTTCAACAGAAACGGTCTTAAATTTTTCACCCGTGAGGGCGGTCTTGAGGGCAGTGACATTGAGGAAATTCTTCTCTACGCACAAAACGGTGAACATCCCGAAGAAAGCAACGGCGGAAATATTACGGATGTTGACTATATGAGCGACTACGCAAAGGGACTTTGCGAGAAGATTAAAAAGGAAGTTAATGCAGAAGATTACGAGCATCCGCTCAAGGGCTTTAAGATTGTTGTTGACGCAGGCAACGGTGCAGGCGGATTTTATGCCGACAAGGTGCTTTCTGTTCTCGGAGCAGACACAACAGGCAGTCGTTATCTTGAACCTGACGGAATGTTCCCGAATCATGTGCCGAATCCCGAGGCTAAAGAGGCAATGGATTCAATCTGTGAGGCTGTCAGAGAATCGGGCGCAGACCTCGGCGTAATCTTTGATACGGATGTTGACCGTGGCGGTGCTGTTGACAGCAAGGGCAATGAAATCAATCGAAACAGACTTGTAGCCGTTGCGGCGGCAATTGCTCTTGAGGGCAATGACGGCGGTATGATTGTTACAGACTCAATCACATCAAGCGGTCTTAAACAATTTATTGAAAATGACCTCGGCGGAAAGCATTACCGCTATCGCAGAGGCTATAAGAATGTTATCGACAAGGCTCTTGAACTCAACGCTCAGGGCATAAACTGTCCGCTTGCAATCGAAACATCGGGACATGCCGCAATGCGTGAAAACTACTTTCTTGATGACGGTGCATATCTCTGCACAAAAATTATTATCAAGGCCGCTCAGATGAGAAAAGAGGGCAAGGAGCTTGATGAGCTTACCGCCTCACTCAAAGAACCGCTTGAAAGCACAGAAATCAGATACAAAATTCTTGAAAAAGATTTCAGAGCCTGCGGTGAAAAAATTATTGCTGACCTTACAAAGTATGCCGAGGAGCAGGACGGCTGGTGTGTTGCCGATGATAACCGTGAGGGCATCAGAGTTTCGTTTGACAGGGATAACGGTGACGGCTGGTTCTTGCTCAGACTTTCGGTACACGATCCGATTATGCCTCTCAATGTTGAAAGTGACAGCGAGGGCGGTGTAAAAATCATCTGCGACAAGCTTGGTAAATTTTTAAAGACTACAACAGGTCTTGACCTCTAATATTGGATATTTTGCGTTTTTATTGATTTTTATTGTCGCAACTACGGGTTGCAACCGAGAGTTGCGACAATGGAACCCGAAATGTATTGTTTTTGGGGGCAGGCAACCGATATAATTTTCTCACAAGGTAAAAACCTAAAGCAATATTTGAGGAGGAAATTTTATGAACATTGAAACTGCCAACAGACTTTTGCAGTACAGAAAAAAGATGAATCTAAGCCAGGAGGAGCTTGCCGCAAGAATAGGTGTAAGCCGTCAGGCTGTGTCAAAATGGGAGCGTGCAGAGGCATCGCCCGACACGGATAATCTTATTCTTCTTGCCGATATCTACGGCGTTTCGCTTGATGAATTGCTTAAAGGCGAAAAAGAAACCGAGAGCGAAACACAGTCAGAAGACCCCGAAAATAATGCCGAAAATAATCCCGACAGCGACACAACATACAAAAAATCAGACAAGGTTTCGTTCAAACACGGAATCCATGTTGACTCAAAGGACGGTGATTCTGTTCACCTTAATTTCAGGGACGGAATCCATGTTAAAGATAAAGACGGTACAAAGGTTGATTTCGGCTGGAACGGAATCCATGTTGAAGAAAACGGCAAAACAAAAGTCTATACAGGCGAAAACGGAAATGTTATGTATGATGAAAGCATTGAAGAGCATAAACATTCAAAGTCGCACCGCTTTTGGAAGCGCTTTCCGTTTTGGTTGATTGCCGTTATCGGATTCCTCGTTTGGGGATTCAGCGGAGTGTTGCTCGGTTGGGTACTCAGCTGGGTATGCTTTCTGACAATTCCTCTCTATTACACACTTGTTGACGCAATCTACAAACGCAAACCGAGTCATTTTGCTTATCCCCTGCTTGTCGTTATTGTGTATATGTTTTTCGGATTTCTCGACATCTGCGGCGGTTGGTCATTTGGTTGGATTGCATTTTTAACAATTCCGATTTACTATGAAATCTGCAAGCTTTTCAAAAGCGAAAGAAAAAGTTCTGACGATTAAAACTGAATTAAAGACATACAAAAACACGGCAGTTGATAAAAAACTGCCGTGTTTGATTTTGCTGTAAACTATGTCCTTGTATAAAGTGTAAACCATGTTGTTGACATAGTATTCGCCCATAGATTGTGCAAACAGATAATCGTACAAATAAAATTTTACGGAATCATAACTGTGTCTGTTGTGTCGAGCTGTGAAGTTCTCATTGCGGGCTTGCAGAGTTCAATCTGCCTGCCGTCTTTGATAAAGAGCGGAACTTCATTGAGAGCAACCTCAATATAATGAGTACCCTTGCTCATTTTTTCTGTTGTAACGCTTGTACCGCTGAGTTTTACAAAAGTCATGTTTTCGGGAAGATAAACATATCTTCCGCCTACATTCTGCTCATATACAGGGCAAATCATGCACTCGTCACCGAGCATAAGCTGTGTTTCACATTCACGGGCAATTTTATCATCGGGATAATCAAACGAGAGCGGTCTGAAAATCATATCGTTTTCTTCGCTTGCCTTTTTGAATGTTCTGTAAAGGTACGGAATAAGTCTGTAACGAACCTCAACAATATCCTTGAAATCATCGCTGTTTTCAAAGCTGTAGCACTCCTGATTTCTTGTGCCGAGAGCGGCATGGTTACGCATAAGCGGAGTAAACACACCGAGTGCAAGGAAACGAAGAACAAGGTCACGGGTTGCGTTCTCGTTAAAGCCTCCGAGATCTGCACCGCAGTACAGAAAGCCGCACATATTTGCCGACGGGAGCATTTTGAGGTCAAGAAGAATGTGTGACCACCAAGAGTGGTTATCGCCGAACCAGATACCGCTTGAACGGTGAGCGCCTACATATGACGCACGGGAGAACATAAGAATTTTTTCTTTACCGAACTCCTCCGCAAAATATTCGCCGGCGGCCTTTGTCATATTAGCACCGTAAATGTTGTGAACCTGATCATGGCAAACCTGTTTGCCGTCAACTGTATGGTAAATGCTTGAATAATCCTCGGGACTGTTTGAAAGACCTGTGAATGTGTCCTTGAGCTCAAAGAATTTTGAAAGGTCAAGGTTCTTTCCTTTGAGAGAAGCCGCCTTATCAAGTGCTTTGTTAAGTCCTTTTACCGAATAGAAAATTGCAGGCTCGTTCATATCGTTCCAGAAGCCGTCAATTCCCATATCTGTGAGAATTTTATATTTTGAGCCGAACCACTTTCTTACATCCGGTCGGAGAAAATCGGGAAAGCCAACGATACCGGGCCATACACCACCCTCAAAATCCGTGCCATCCTCGTTTTTGCAGAAGTATCCGTTCTTTCTGCCCTCTTCATAGATATCGTAGCCGTTCTCCTTTTTAACGCCTGCGTCAATAATCGGAATGAGGTGGATTCCTTCTTCCCTTTTCTTTGAAACATAGTCCTTGAAATTCGGAAATTTTTCATCATCAACAGTAAAGTCCTTGTAACGCTCCATATAGTCGATGTCGAGATATACGCAATCAAGCGGAATCCCTGCCTTGTTGTAACCGTCAACAACAGCGTCAACAGCTTCGGCATTGTGATAGCTCCAACGGCTCTGCTGATAGCCGAATGCCCAAAACGGCGGAACATAGCTTGTGCCGATTGATTTTCTGAACTCTTTTACAATCTCAAGCGGCTTTGTGCCGTCAATGTAATAGATATCAAAATCCGTGCCGTCAATTGTGATAACGGTTTTGTTTGCGGTTGTATAGCCGATGTCCCAACGGATTTTTGACGGGAAGTCGATAAAAATACCAAAAGTTTTTGAACCGCTTAGCATAAGGAAATTGTGAGCGGCATAGAGGGATGACTTTGTTTCGGTGTGGAACGGGTCATCACTGCAAAAGCTGTTATACACCCAACCACGCTTGTTGATTCCTCTCGGAGCTTCGCCGAGACCGTAGACGATGTCGCTGTCTGCCATATCAAATTCTAAGACAAAATTTCCGTTTTCAAACTTGCCGCCGAGCGGAAATTCCGCAATAGGCAGAGCGTTAAATTTTTCAACAACAGCCTGCGTATCAATCGGGTTGCCCGATGTAAACTTTTTAATCATTAAAGCACTTCCTTCTTTATTAAAATTTTCCGATTTTTTCAAAGCGTTCTGCAAAATCTTGCCGACACGCACTTACGATTTTAGTATAACATTAATTTTGATTATTGCAATGATAAAATTTATTTTTGTATTATTTTATTTTTCGCACATTAAAAAAGCACCTTTACGAGCCTGTAAAGGTGCAAATTTTATTCTTTTACGCTTTATCAGTCAAAAATATCATTCTTGCTTTCAGACTTTCCGTCTTGGTAAATCTTGAGGTTTCCCGTATCATCACACACACCGAGAAAAACATCTTTGAGCCGTTTGCGGTTGTTGTCAAGCTGTTTTTTGAGCCATTCAAGATTATAGCCCGATTCGGCAAGATTTTTCTCGAGAATTTTTCCGTCCGTAATAACCACGGGCTCGGGTCGGGTTTGGTGAACAATGATTTTTAAATCATCCGGAGTTGCAGGGCGCTTTTTGTCCTTTGGCAGAACCGACAAATCGCCGTTCTGTTCAAGAAAAACCGTTTCGACATCATCAAGACTGAAATATCCCTTTTCACGCATTCGTGTGAGAAATTCGTTTATATCAATTTTTGCAACCGAAAAATTCTTTTTGTACAACTTTCCTCTGTCGAAAATCACAATAGACTTGCCTGTTAAAAATCTTCGTAACATTGTTGATTTTTGCGAAAGCCACGAACAAAGCATAACAATTATTACATAAACAATGAGTGCTGCAAAGCACGCCCAAAAGTCTGACATTTCGGCTGTTGCCATCTCCGCTGCGATTGAACCGATTGTGATTCCGTTGATGTAGTCAAAAAGATTAAGGCTTGACATCTGCTTGTTGCCGATGAACTTTGACAGCAGAAACAATACTGCAATTGAAACGGGCGCCGTTATTAATGCACGCAAAAAGTCCATAATATCCCCTCCGATAGGGTTATTATGGACTTTAAATTATTTTTTATTCCGCAAAATTACCAAGGCTTAACTGTGCCTGTGATTTCCGAAACGCTCTTGATTCCGTTTTTGTCGAGCCATTCGTTCATTCCGTCGGCAATCTTAATAGGCGCATACGGATCCGTAAAAAGGACTGTACCGATTTGAAGTGCGGTTGCGCCTGCCATCATCATCTCGATTGCATCCTGCCAGCTTGAGATACCGCCCATACCGATAATCGGAATTTTAACTGCGTTTGCAACCTGCCAAACCATTCTTACTGCAACAGGGAAAATTGCAGGGCCGCTCATTCCGCCTGTGTTGTTGCGGATAATCGGTCTGCGTGAGTTGATGTCGATACGCATACCTGTGAGCGTGTTAATCATTGAAATTGCGTCTGCACCGTTTGCCTCTGCCGACTGTGCGATTGATGCAATGTCGGTAACATTTGGGCTGAGCTTTACGATAAGCGGTTTTTTGCAATACTTTTTGACAGCCGCAGTAATTGCACCTACGGATTCACAGCTTGTGCCGAACTGCACTCCGCCGCTCTTGACATTAGGGCATGAGATGTTGAGCTCAATCATATCAACATCGGTTTCGCTGAGTTTTTCAGCCATTGCACAATAATCTTCGGGAGTGTTGCCGGCAATGTTTGCAATGATAACCGTATTTTGCTTTTTGAGCCACGGCAAATCCTCATTGATAAAGACATCAACACCGGGGTTTTGAAGTCCTACTGCATTCAAAATGCCGGAAGGAGTTTCGGCTACTCTCGGAACAGGGTTGCCGTCACGGCGGGTAAGTGTGATACCCTTGCATGAAATACCGCCGAGCTTTTCAAGGGGATAAAGCTCTGAATACTCCATACCGAAACCGAATGTTCCCGATGCGGCAATGAGAGGATTGTTAAATTCCACTCCGCAAACTTTTACAGATAAATCAGCCATTGAAAACTACCTCCTCAGCGTTAAATACGGGGCCGTTTTTGCAGACATGCTGCATAATTTCTTCACCGTTTTTTCTTACCCTTACTGCGCACACAAGGCATGCACCCATTCCGCAGGCCATTCTCTCCTCAAGAGAAATCTGACACGGCTTTCCTGCCTCTTTGCAAACATCGGCAATAGCCTTGAGCATCGGGGTAGGACCGCATGCACAAACCTCGTCAACCTCTGAGATTTTTTCTTTGAGAACATCTGTTACAAAGCCGTGAATTCCCGCACTTCCGTCATCTGTTGTCAGCACAAGCTCTGCACCGGCTTTCTTGAAATCGTCCTGTAAAATGATAAGGTTTTTGTTTCTGAAGCCTGTGATAACAAGCGGATTTTCACACTGCTTTGCTGTGTAGAGCATCGGAGGAACGCCTATACCGCCGCCGATAAGGCAGTAACGCTTACCCTTTTCAATTTTAAAGCCGTTGCCGAGAGGAGCGAGAATATCAACGCTTTCGCCCTTTTTCATCTCGGACATAATTTTTGTTCCCTCACCCTTTACCTGATAAACAAGGCGGAGAACACCGTTTTCGCTGTCACAAACCGAAATAGGTCTGCGCAGAGTTTTTGAAGGCACATAAACATGGGCAAACTGTCCGCACTTTGCAAGCGGAGCAAGCTCGTCATTTTTTACCCTCATATCAAAAATGCCGTCTGCAATCTGTTCGTTTGACAAAAGTTCAAACTTCTGAACATCATACTTTTTCATAATATCATTCCTTTGGTTAGCTTTATTTATATAAAATCAATTTTTAAGCAGAGTGTCCCTGCATTGCGGACAAAAGTGAACATCTCATCACATCACCGTTAATCAACATATTCAAGTTCAACAGTCAGCACACCTAACTCATCCTTGCGATAAACATAACAGCTTTCCGCAAGCCTTGGTGAATAACCGTTAATCTCATTAGCCTCTGAAATCCAGTTATAAAGATAACCGTCATTCATAATCCTGTCATACATATAATCGAAATCGGTGTTCTTATCAACAACAATGCTGAAATATTCATCTCCGTTTTTTGCAGCATTTGCAATAGCTTGGCTTACATCATCGGCATTATCAGGATCTGAAACAGTCGGGTACTTATAGTTAAAATAGTTGTACTTTTCAGCCGTACACTTTGGAACATAAAAATTACACCATGTAGCAACGCTCAAATAAGTTTGTGAATTAAGCTCGGAATACTTATATGACAACTTATGATCCTTGAACATAAGGTCATCGGTTAGGTTAAAATAGTCGTTTTCCGCATAATTATTTTCTCTGTCGGTATCATTCCATGTAACATCAATTTGGTACCAATCGCCGCCGATTTTTACACCGTTCCATGCGTGATTGTCTGAATCGGCTGTTCCCGAAAGTAATACGCAGTCAATATTCGCCTTGTTGCACAAAAGCTGAAAGGCTCTTGCGTAACCCTCACACACAGCTTTGCCGTCAACCAACGCACCGTAGGCATCGTTTTCATTGCCCTGAACATCATTGTTTTCAGCCGCTTCTTCATCATACCTGCAATTGTCAATTATATAGTTGTTAATGTATTCTTCTCTTTCAAAATCATTGCCCGAGGGCAAATTCTTCAAAACAGAAGCAACGGCAATATTGAATTTTTTCTTGGCGGCTATAAGCTCATCATTTTCAATTGTATAATCAAGCTTTACGCTTGTTGTGTCACTATACGGAACAAAAAGACTTGACCCCTTGAGCCAGAAAGTTTCGGGGTGGTCGTTTTTGTATGCCTCAACAGCCTGTGTAATCTGATAATCGGAAAGCGTGCCTGTTGTTGTAATGTTTGGTGCATACACGGTATCAACGCTCTTTGCGATTCTCATATACAGTTCTTTTACATAATCATCGGTAAGCGTCTCGTAGGCATAATCGGTTTTTACATCTGCATAATCCTTGTCGTTTTCAACATCTTGTGCACTCGGAGTTGTAACGGATTTTTCTATGATAGAGCTTCTCTTTGGTTCACTGCTTTCGGAATCATCCGTCAACGAACACGAACAGCCGAAAAATGCAACCGCACAGGTCATTAAACAAACTAAGGCAGTTTTATATATTTTCAAAGAATCATCTCAATTTTATTTTAAACTATTTATTCCGTATACGGAATACGGCAGCAGTCAAAACTGACTGTCGCCGTATGGATTTGTCATGTTCTATTTTACTTTATTTTCGCCTTGCAGTCAATGTTATAATCAATCATGTAGCATTTAATTAATATATTCAAGTTGAAATGTTATCAAATTAGACTTTTCATCATAAAGCATATTGCAAGTATCATTCAACTTTGGTGAATCAGAGTTAATTTGGTTAGCCTTTGTAAGCCAATCATACATATATCCATTCCGCACCTCATCATACACATCATCGTAATTTACATTTTCATCTACTATAACTACGAAATGCTCTTCTCCGTTCTTTGCCGCTTTTGCAATTGCTGTGCTGACATTATCGGAATCATCAAGATTAGATACTGTAGGATATTTATAATTATAACAATAGTTGTGATAATTGTATTTCTCAGCAGTACATTTTGGAACATAGAAGTTACACCAAGATTCCAAATTCAAAAAAGATTCTGCATCAATCTCCGAGTATTTTGGAGACAGCGTGTGCTCCTCATACATAAGACTGTCGGTAAGATTAAAGTACTCATGTGAATCATAAATAAAATCATCAACATCGTCCCAAGTAACATCAATCTGATACCAATCTCCGCCAATCTTCACGCAATTCCATACATGATTGTCTGAGTCAACGATTCCCATAAGTTGTATGCAATCAATATCAGCCTTATTACACAAAATCTGAAATGCCTTTGAGTAACCCTCACATACTGCCTTACCATCAACAAACACACCGTAGGCATCGTTTTCATTGCCCTGAACCTCCTCAGATTCAGCCGCTTCCTCATCATAATCACAATTATTAATTATATAATTATGTATATATTCTTCTCTTTCACATTCAGTGCCATAAGGGACACTTTGGGAAATAGTATCAACTGCAGTATTAAACTCTTTTTTTGCAGTAACAAGTTTATCACCGCTCATAGTATATGTAAGCCAAATTCCTGTTTCATAATCAAAATTTTCGTATTCATAGTAACTTTTAAGCCAGAACACTTCAGGGTGGTCATTTTTATACGCTTCCACAGCCTGTGTTATTTGATATTCACTAAGATTCCCTTCAGCGTAAAATGACGGTTCATATTCGGAATCAATATTATCACTTATTTGATTGTACAGCTTTTTCACATAATCATCAGTAAGTGTGCTATAGGCATAATCTGTTTTTGGTTCATTATACACACACGGCTCTGTCGGTTTAGGTTTAGATGTTGTTTTTACACTTGTACTGCTTTTTTCGGAAGTAGTTACAGGTACACTCGATTCGTTGTTATCATCCTCAAGCAATGAACACGAACAGCCAAAAAATGCTACCGCACAAGTCATTAAACAAACTAAGGCAGTTTTATATATTTTCAAAAAATCATCTCAATTTTTGTTTTGGGTTATTTATTTCATATACAGAATACGGCAGCAGCCAAAGTTGACTGTCGCCGTATGGATTTGTCATGTTCTATTTTACTTTATTTTCGCCTTGCAGTCAATGCAAATTTGAGCATTAAACTACTTTCCCGTAACATGGGTATCACCAAAAACCTCGGCATAAACATTGTTGTCGAGAATCATTCTTGAAACGGTAAAGAGGTTGTTGCATCTGTTATTGAGTTCGTCAATATCATCCTTGCCCTTTGCGCCCTTGAAAGCGGTGTATTCGCCTGTTGACGCATTGTATTTTCCGTTCTGGGAAATCCAGCTTCTGTCGGCAAACACAACGAACGGTTCTTTGTTTCCGAAAACATCCGTACCTGCCAACATTCTGCTGTCATATTCAAGGCCGAGCATATTTGAAAGCGTGGGCAGAATATCAAGGCTTGAACAGTATGTGTCAACCTTGACGGGCTTTTTCATTGAACCGCTCCACAACAGCCATGCATTTTTGTACTGTTCAAAGGTTGTGTCAACCTTGTGTCCCGCAAGTTCAGACACACCGTCAAATTCATCAAGCGAATACGGATAATGGTCGTCCGTAAGGCAAATAAGGGTGTTGTCAAGCTTGCCTGCTTTTTCAAGTCTTGCAAGAAGATATTCCATTGCCTTGTCAAGCTCAATGTTTGCGGCAAGATAGCCCTTGACCTCATCGCTGTATTTCAGGTCTTTTACAAGGTCTGCGTTGCGTTCGCTCATGGTGTTGTATGAATATCCGCCGTGACCGCTGACCGTCATATAATAAACGCTGAAGCTGTCGGAATTTATGTAATCGTCAACAGTTTTCTGCATCATCTTGAGGTCGGAATTCGGCCACACATTTTCACCGAGGTCAAGACCTTTTCCGATTGCAGAGTAGTCATAGCCGATATTTGTAAGGTACTTGTCCCTGTCATAGTAATCATAGGTGTGATTGTGGTAAGCGTTAACTGTTTTGTAACCGAGTTTTCTGCTCTGCTCACCGAGAGTGAACGGGAAACTTACATTATTTTCGGCTGACTTTGAAAAGCTCCACACACCGGATTTTGGAATCAAGCCTGTAAGATTTGCATATTCACCGTCAGTTGTGCTTACACCCCACGCAGGCGAATAGTAATTTTTAAATTGAAATCCCTCGTTATACATTTTCCAGAGTGTCGGAGTCAGATCCTTGTCAATTGCATACTGCGAAAAGCTTTCGGCTGTAATGAAAATTATGTTGTAGCCCTTGAACATACCCGTGTATTCGTTGGTATAGCTCGGTTCTTCGCTGTCAAAATATTCATAAAGCGACTTTAACTCATCATTATTTGTACTCTTTGTAAGCTTTGAAAAATCAGCACTCATAATCTGAGCTTTCTGCTCTGTTTTTGTAATTTCATCGGCAGTCGATTCTTTATTTTTCGGCTTGCTGTTTGTGCGTATATTCGCTTTGTAACCGAACATAAGGCGGCTGATGTCAAGCCTTTGCATTGTGTAAAGTCCGTAGCGTTCACACACGGCAACCTGTTGCAATTCACCGTAATAAAGATTGCAGTTGCTCTTTGTGTCGGAAGAATCACGGTCAATGCCTACCGCAAGGACAGTTCCAATCTGAAAAGCCACCGCAATCAAAAGCACAATCAGCTTACCTTTTAACTTTACTTTTGAAAAGTCAAACAGCTTTCCGCCGAAAATTATAAAGAAAGCAAGCGGAACAAAAAGTAAAACAACAAACACGATTCTGCTTGTTATCGCAGTCATAATCATATCAATTGAATTGAATGCCTGCCCTGCACCGCCGTTTGTAACGCTGCTTACAACAACCATTGTGCCAAAAACATTATAGTATATCATCTGCACACCGTACCATATCGTCAGCACCGCCGTGAGTACGGTTGCAATCCCTCTGTTTACCCCTCTGCGTTTTGAAAAAGAACACAACAAAACAAGTACCGCCGAAAGCACGATTGTGAACAGGAATGTGAAAGCAAAACCGCCGAGCACATCAAATCCCGATGCAATTTTAAGGTCGGTTTCAAGCCATAGAATCAAAAGCGGAAAGTACGCAAAAAATGCGACTCTCTTCGCAAAGCCATGACTTTTTTCAGGCTTTCTGTAGTAGTCAAAATTTGAACTTCCGACTTTTACGGCAGGCTGTCCCACATAGTGATTTCTTCTTGAAAATCCGCTGTTTGTACCGTCTGAATATGTCATTTAATTCTCCTTTCTTTTTCAATGCAGTTATTAAGTAGATTATAAAACGAAAACGCCGCCATTGCAATGACAAATTTCACCAAAATTCGCCCTATATGACACATTCGGACTTTTTATATATTGAAACAGTTGACCTTTTGTAGTATAATTATAGTTTAATGAGAGGCTTGTGTGAAAAGCTATGCAAATTGCGGTTTTGAACAAGGCTTCTTAATTTATGTATTATTATGAAAAGGAAGATTTTTATGGCAAAGAAACAGTTTAAATCAGAGTCAAAAAGACTTCTCGACCTTATGATTAACTCAATTTACACTCACAAAGAAATTTTTCTTCGTGAGATTATTTCAAATGCAAGCGACGCTATCGACAAGCTTTGCTTCATTTCTCTTACCGATGACAAGGTCGGTCTTGACAGAGGCGATTTCAAAATCGTTTTAAAGCCCGACAAAGAAAGCCGTACTCTTACAATCACGGATAACGGTATCGGCATGAACAAGGATGACCTTGAAAACAACCTCGGCACAATCGCATCCTCAGGCTCACTCAAATTCAAGCAGAGCATGGAAGAAAAGCAGGACGACATTGACATTATCGGTCAGTTCGGTGTTGGTTTCTACTCGGCATTTATGGTTGCAAAGAAGATTACCGTAAACACAAAGAAGTACGGCGAGGATACGGCATATTGCTGGCAGTCAAGCGGTGCAGACGGCTACACAATCAGCGAGATTGAAAAGGAAAATGCCGGCACAGAGATTATTCTTGAAATCAAGGATAACACAGACGATGAAAACTATGACGAATTCCTTGAGCAGTACAGAATACAGGGACTTGTCAAGAAGTATTCCGACTACATCCGCTACCCGATTGTTATGGATATGACAAAGAGCAGAGTTAAGGAAGAAACCAAGGACAGCGACAAGCCCGAATATGAGGATTACACGGAAACCGTAACACTCAACAGCATGATTCCTCTTTGGCAGAGAAGAAAGAAAGATGTTACTCAGGAAGAATACGACAAGTTCTACAGCGAAAAATTTATGGCTATGGACAAGCCTCTTAAAACTATCGTAACTTCTGTTGAGGGTGTTGTAACCTACAAGGCATTGCTCTTTATTCCGTCTGTTGCTCCTTATGACTACTACACAAAGGAATACAAAAAGGGACTTCAGCTTTATTCAAGCGGTGTGCTTATTATGGATAACTGCGAAGAGCTTTTGCCCGAGCACTTCCGTTTTGTAAAGGGTATTGTTGACAGCGCAGACCTTTCGCTCAACATTTCAAGAGAAATGCTCCAGCATGACCGTCACCTCATTACAATTGCTCAGAACATTGAAAAGAAGATTAAAAACGAGCTTACTTCAATGCTTCAGAATGACCGTGAGAATTACGAAAAATTCTTCACCACATTCGGCAGACAGCTAAAATACGGTGTTGTTTCGGACTACGGTATGCACAAGGAAGAACTTCAGGACCTTATTATGTTCTATTCTTCAAGCGAGAAAAAGCTTGTTACGCTTTCGGAATATGTTGACAGAATGAAAGATGACCAGAAGTTCATCTACTTTGCAACAGGCGAAAATGCTGCTGCAATCGACACACTTCCGCAGACAGAGCTTATCCGCTCAAAGGGTTACGAAATTCTTTATTGCACAGAGGAAATTGACGAGTTTACTCTACAGTCACTCATGACATATAAGGAAAAGAAATTCTGTTCGGCAATGAACGATGACCTCGGCATTGAAACCGAGGAAAATAAAGAGGATGAAGAAAACAAGGACGCACTTCTTACATTTGTTAAGGAAACACTCGGTGACAAGGTTGCAGAGGTTACCGCATCAAAGAAACTTGTTTCACATCCTGTTTGCCTTACGGCAAAGGGCGGCATTTCATTTGAAATGGAAAAGTATTTCAACTCAGTTCAGCCTGACGCAAATATGAAGGCTCAGCGTGTGCTTGAGCTTAACCTTTCACACCCTGCCGTTAAGAAGATGGAAGAATTTATCAAGAGCGATGTTGACAGAGCAAAGAAGTATGCCGAGGTTCTCTACAGTCAGGCGCTTCTAATCGCAGGACTTCCGCTTGAAAATCCGTCCGAATACACAGACCTTGTCTGCTCAATTATGTAAATTTACCGATTTCCGCAATTCAGTAGGGGCGCTCATTGGGCGCCCGCAGGAGCATTGTACGCTCCTTTACATAAATCACACATACATTCTCACATTTCATGCCCGATTTCCGACCAAAACGGAAATCGGGTGTTTTGTTTTTGCAGAAAATTCCGCAAAATCTTTTGCAATAATATTGATATAATTTTTGCGTTGTGATACACTGATTTCAGTAAAAGTTTTTTCGGAGGCGGACTTGATGAAACATTACGATGAAAAGCAAATGCAGGAAAACATTCTCTATCTTGAGGCACTTTCGGAGCAGTATCCGAACATTCAGTCGGCGGCGGCAGAGATGATTAATCTTCACGCAATCCTTGATTTGCCGAAAGGTACCGAACATTTTCTTTCCGATATTCACGGTGAGCACGAGGCATTCAGACATATTCTCAACAACGCATCGGGTTCAATCAGAGAAAAGATTGACGACCTTTTTTCAAATACTCTCACATCCGAACAGCGTGCCGAGCTTGCAACGCTGATTTATTATCCAAAGGAAAAACTCAGTGTTTACAAAAGCGAAATAACCGACATTGAAGAATGGTACAGATTAACACTCATAAGATTGCTTGCAATCTGCCGACACATTTCTTCCAAATACACACGAAGCAAGGTTCGTAAAACTCTGCCAAAGCATTATGCCTACATCATTGAGGAGCTTATGTTCGGTGATTCCGGCAAAAAAGACCGTGAAACCTACCACGAAAATATTCTGCACACAATTATTGAGGCAGGACAAGCCGATGTTTTCATACTCTCGCTTTGTGACACGATAAAAAGACTTATTGTTGACAAGCTCCACATTGTCGGCGACATTTTCGACAGAGGTGCAAGACCTGACATTGTGCTTGACGACCTTATGATGCACCACGGTGTTGACATTCAGTGGGGCAATCACGATATTCTTTGGATGGGTGCGGCATCGGGCAGTATGGCTTGCATTGCCGCTGCACTTAACAACGCATTTTCATACGGCAATCTTGACACAATCGAGGTCGGCTACGGAATAAGTCTGCGTGACCTCTCGCTTTTTGCAAAGGATGTTTACGGCGGTGGAAATGTTGAACGCTTTATGCCGAAAGGTCCTTTTGCGGATTCGCCCTACACCTCAAACGATCCGTTGCTTGTTGCCGATATGCACAAGGCGATTGCCGTTATTCTCTTTAAGCTTGAAGGTCAGCTTGTCAGCCGCAATCCTAACTTTAATATGAGCGACAGGCGATTGCTTGACAAGATTGATTTTGAAAATGCGACCGTAACTGTCGGCGAAAAGAAGTATCCGATTTCCGACACCTTCTTCCCCACAGTTGACCATGACTATCCGTATGAACTGACAAAGACGGAAAAACGGGTTATGGAACAGCTTAAAAATGCCTTTATGGCAAGTGAAAAGCTGAAAAGACACATTGATTTTCTGTTTGCCAAGGGCGGAATGTACAAGTGTTGCAACAACAATCTTTTGCTCCACGGCTGTATTCCGATGAACAAGGACGGCAGTTTTATGGAATTTGACACGGGCAACTGTGTGCTTTCGGGAAAAGCATTGCTTGATGAGCTTGAAAAGATTGTTCGTCAGGGACACTCTGCCCCTGAAAATTCTCCCGAAAGGCAAAAGGGCAACGACTATATGTGGTATCTCTGGTGCGGAAAACATTCACCGCTTTTCGGCAGAGAAAAAATGTGTTCGTTTGAGCGTTTCTTTATTGACGATTCCGAAACCCACACGGAAACACGCAACCATTACTACACGCTCTATCACGATGAAGACGCCTGCGTAAGGATTTTGAAAGAATTCGGTCTTTCGGAAAATCACGGTCACATAATCAACGGTCATGTTCCCGTTATCCGCAAAAAGGGCGAAAGTCCGATAAAGGCTAAGGGCAAGCTGATTGTGATTGACGGTGGATTTTGCAGAGCATATCAGGACAAAACAGGCACGGCGGGCTACACGCTTGTCTATAATTCCTACGGTATGCGAATTGTCACCCACGAACCCTTTGCGGGAATTGACAACGCAATCAAGTCAAACAAGGACATTCTCTCAACAACAAAAGTTTTTGACACCTCGGAAAACCGAATCCGTGTTGCACAAACCGATGACGGTCAGACAATCCGTAACCGCATTGAAGGACTTTCAATGCTCCTCTGCGCCTACCGCAACGGTGTTCTGAAAGAACAGTAATTTAAAGGAGAATTCTTATGTTCAACTGCATTAAATCATTTTCCTACAAAATGAACATTTCTGCCAATCAGGTTTCTAATGCTTTAAGAATGAAGGCTTTGGGCAATACAAAACCCGATACACCAAAAATTGCAGGCAATTTTTTTGTGAACAAATTCACAATTCATCTTTCAAAAAATCACCCATTTGGCGGACCTGACAACCAATCTCCCGATTTTGACGGAACTGTTGAAAACTCAGCAAACGGCTCGGTTCTGACATTAAAAATGAAATCATTGAAATATCTGCTTTTACCGATACCTTTTATGATTTTCGTGCTGTTTTTGGCAGGTCTTTTAATTTACGATTATTTTTGTAATGAAAACTTGGCATCGCTGATATTCTCAATTGTTCCGATATTATTTTTTGCAGGTGTGTGGATTTTAATATTCACAAAGCTTAATCGACAATATAAGAAAATGAAGAATTTTATTGAGGAATTTTTCAAAGACAATATAATTATGCAATAAAAACACGGCTTGTTCGGAAAATGAACAAGCCGTGTTTTTATGTATCAATTCTGTAGGGGCGTTCATTGGACGCCCGCCTTGATGAAATTTTATGTTTTACAAAAATGTTTTGATATTATGGAAATTATGTATTCATTTGTAGCGGCGAACCGTGTTCGCCAATCGTCACAAGCGTAAGCTTGGGGCAAAATGATTATTTAACAACAAATTCAATACAGATATTTATTGTTTTGTGTTTACACACAAAACAAATGGCGAACAAGGTTCGCCGCTACTGTATGACAATAGCTTTGCGGCTTTTATATAATTTGATTTATTATAAAATTCCACTCAATAATTTTTACCTCCCCCCTTGACTATACTTTAAAAATGTATTATTCTATATGCATAGATAATCTATGTATATAGAACTGCGAGGTATTATAGAAAAGGGAGGGATAATATGAAGAATAAATTTCTTGACAAAGTAGCCGAGCAAATTGAAGATGAACGCTCTCGGGAGCTAATCACAGCCGAGCTTGAATCGCATTTGCTTGATAAAATTGACTATTATGTTGACATAGGATATTCAAAAGAAGAAGCCGAAAAGCGTGCCACCGAAGAAATGGGCAATCCCGATGACACCGCCGTACCATTAAATGCTCTGCACAACAATAACTTTCGTGACCTGCTGTCATTTATCTGTTGCGGTGTTATAATACTGATGTTCTTCTGCACAATATGGTTTCGTGACGCTTTTATATACAGCTACGATAACCAATCATACAGACACAGCATACTATGCGATTTTGTTTCGCTCGCTTTTCTGATTGCATATGTTGTAATGTTAATATTGGCAAGAAAAAAGCACATTAAAATCATTCCGTTATTTGTGGCGATTTCTTTTATCCTGCAATTTTTCTCCGTTATTATTTACGATTACAACGAGGCTGCACTCACATCAACAGCACCGCCGAATATGTTTTATTTTTACCAGCCAGCAATGTACGCAATTGTAAAAACAGTTACAGAGGGATTTGTTGCGTATTCAAAATGTATTTTCATTGAAGTTCCTGCCGAAACCGATTCTTTCTGTTTTAATGTTTTGCCCTATATTTTAGGGTTATTATTTATAATATGGTCAATCATACTTTTCATTAAAATATTGAAAGCAGAAAGAGTTGACAATCGTAAAAAATACAACATACCTATCCGCCTTATAGAAATATGTGCAAGCGTATTTTTGTCCGTAAATCTTATTATAACGGTCACCGCCACAGCATACAGAACTGTCAATGATTTTGCAACAGGAAACAGTTATTCTGCAAGCCGTGAAAAAATGTCAGAATATGTACTTAATGCAGATTTAACACGAGATAAGTCTGAAATTATAGATGAACTGACGCTTGAGGAATACTATGCGGATACAGAAATCCCTGCCGAATTTTACGGCAAAGGCGGCACAATATCAGTTGGAACTGGTATGGATAACAACGGAAGATACACAACCCTTGCATACAATTTGGGTGATGGATTTATTACATACGATGAAAGCGTAGGAGCTTTCATTAATGAGAGGGATATATACGATAAAACTCCCGAAATTTTGTCCGATGTAGATGCAATCAAAAAGATTGACAAGGGAGATGACTTTGAAAGCATAAAAGAATCGGGACTTTTAAAATGGGCTAATGGAATATGCAAAACATATTATCGAGATAAGAAGAAAACAGTATATGAAATAAACTTTACAATTTATTTTAAAGGATACGATGATACTTCTGATGACGGCTCAAACTTTTTCTTTAAGAATCTGACCATAGAGGACGGAAAAGTTACTGATTATTGTGATTAAACGAAAACTCTGAAAGGAGGGAAAGTATGGCTAACGGTTTTATAGAAAAGGTTGCCGAACAAATTAGCGACAAGCACTCCCGAAAGCTAATCACAGCGGAACTTGAATCGCACTTGCTTGATAAAATCGACTACTATGTTGACATAGGATATTCAAAAGAAGAAGCCGAAAAGCGTGCCACCGATGAAATGGGCAATCCAGATGACACCGCCGTGCCGTTGAATTTTTTGCATACAAACATTTTCCTATCGCCGTTTACAATTATTTGTGCTTGCCTTGTTACAGCTATGTTTCTATGCACAGTTTTTTTAAAAGACAAGTTCATATACCGATACGATACAGTATTTTACAGGCACGATGTACTCTTGGATTTCATTTCACTTGCATTTATAATTACATATGTTGTCTTGCTGATATTATCACGAAAAAAGAATAATTATGTGATTCCGATAATAATATTGATTTCTTTCATTTTGCAATTTGTATCAATATTTTTTGAAAACGATAATTATGAAATCTGTTCTGCAGGACATCCGAATTTATTATATTTTTATCAACCTGCTGTTTTTGCCGTTGTAAAAACTGTTACGGAAGGTTTTTCGGCATATATGCAATGCATTTTCACAAAGGTTCCTGCACAATACAGTGGCTTTGCAGTTTTCTGTTTTGAAATTCTTCCGTATATTATCGGTGCTATATTTATTTTATGGTCAATATTATTGTTGATAAAAATATGCCGCAGGGAAATGCTTTTAAGTAATAAGGGCTTACAAATTCCGATAGGTTTTTTTGAAATATGTATGTGCATCTTCTTATCGGTAAATTTGGTCTATATGACAGCAACAACAACCTACAAGGCGGTAGAGGATTGTAAAACAGACAACAATTATTCTGCAAACAAGCAAGAAATGGTGGATTATGTTCTTACTTCCGACTTATCCAAAGACAAATCGGAAGTATTCAGCGACTTGGCGTCACAAGGCTATTATCAAAAAAGCGAAATGCTTTACAGCGAGGCTGTATATTACGATAAAGGCGGTGAATTGTCATTAATCTGTGGTAAGAATGATGATTTCTCGATATGTCTACAGTATAATTCGGAAGATTATTTAAATTCTTACGATGAGCATTTCAATTTTGACACTCTAAACAAAAATTCTATTTATAATGAGTCGCCGAAGATTTTAGCTGATTTGGATGCTATTCAGAAGATTTCAAAAGGAACAACCCTTGAAAGCATAAAAAAATCAGGACTTTTGAAATATACAGATTATGTATCCAAAACATTCTATGAAGATAAAAAAGAAACAGAAATTGAACTTTGTCTTACCATATATCTAAATAACGGTACAGGCTATCTCGAAGAAAGCGACAATCGAAACTATAAAATTCTGACTATTAAAGACGGAGTAGTGGTTGATTGTTACAGCGATTAAAATCGAAAAGGAGGGATAGTATGACAAACCGTTTTATCGACAAAGTGTCGGAGCTAATCGGAAAGGAGCAAATAAAATGAAAATCAGTAAAGAACTTATCAAAGGCAGTACAGCAATGCTTGTTATGAGCATTTTAAAGAAAAGCGATATGTACGGATACAAAATTATTAAAGAGCTTGAGTTACAGAGCGAGAGCATGTTTGAGCTTAAAGAGGGTACTCTCTACCCCATTCTTCACGCACTTGAAGAAGAAAATCTGCTTGAAAGCTACTGGGAAGAATTTGACGGCAGAAAGCGTAAATACTACCACCTCACCCGCAAAGGCACAAAACGCCTTAAAGAAAAGCAGGAGGAATGGAAAGTGTATTCAAAATCAGTCGAAAAAGTTCTCAGCTTTTCAGGTGTGTAAAACACTTATCACAAACAGACCGTTTTCCGTTAATCTTGAATTTATAGCCCTGTAATGGTAAAATTATCCTATAAACTCAGAAACGGAGATATTATGATGCACAAATTAAAAGTCAGAGCAAATCATACGGTATATATTATATTTGCCGTTTTGTCATTGTTTTCCCTGACACTTATATTTAATGACAATATATGGTTTGACGAGGCGTACACGCTGTCGCTGATTCAGCACAATTATTCAGACATAATCAATATTCTGAAATCCGATATGCACCCACCGCTGTATTTTTTGTTGCTGAAAACATTTTGTTGCATCTTTGGATACTCAATAACAGCAACAAAAATATTTTCGGCAATCGGTTACATTGCAACGCTGTTTTTGGGATGCACAATCATAAAAAAGCACTACGGCAGTAAAACATCAATAATTTATATGCTGACTGTCGGAGCTGTGCCAATGATGCTTTATTTCAGCGTTCAGCAAAGGTCATACTCATGGAGCATATTTTTTGTTACATTATGCTTTATTGAGTCCCTGCTTTTTATAGCAAACAAAAAGTTTCATCACTGCATTTTATTTGCTATAGCAGGACTTGGGGCTGCATACAATCACATCTATGCACTTCTTGCAGTTGCAATTATCTTTGCTTTTGCAAATATATATCTGCTCATTAAAGACAGAAATTTGTTCAAGCGTGTTATTATTGCAGACCTTATTATGGTGGCAGGATATTCATTTTGGATAATTCCTCTTTTAAATCAAACAAAATCAGCCTCAAGTAATTTTTGGCTCAGCGGAGTTGAACCGTTGTCTGTAATTGTATTCATATCGGGCATAGCAGTATCTGCACTTGTTCTTATGAAAAAGAGCAACCGAAAATTGTGTATAATTTTCGCAGATGTCTGCGTTATGGGGATTCAAATAATCGGGTTGTTCGTAACCGTTTTTATACGCCCGTTTTACATTGCAAGATACAGCGTTGTAATTCTCGGTATCTTTGCAATTCTCGTTGCTTTCGGCGTAAAAGATATAAAACCAAAGCCGAGCAAAGTAATATGCACCCTGCTTTGCGTTGTAAATATCGGCTGTCTTGTTGCAACAGGATTGTTTGAATATAATCCGTCAATGACAAATTTTCGTGAAAGATTCAGTTCTCAACAGTCAGAATCAGACACTTTTGTTTACTGCGACAGTGCATTCGGAATTATGTCGTATTATTATCCGAACAACACCCACCTTTGCACCTACAAAGAAAACTGGTTTGAGGCATTTGAAAATGTTGAATGTATAAACAAAAATGAAATTGCAGACAAAGTTGACCCAAATCATAAAATTTGGTTTGTAAAAAATGAACTCACAAAAATGCCAAAATGCATTAAAAGTAATTTCAAGTATAAAAAGATTGATTCTTTCCAATGTGACTTCAATAAATTTGACCTATATTTACTTATTCTAAAGTAAATATAGGTCTTTTGTTTATGGTATAAATGCAGAAATTAAAACTAATTTGCCTCTTATTTTCTGCTTTCGTAGTCCTTGTCTATCTCATCGCTCCAAGACGATGAAAGCGGTCTGCTTTTTCTGAAATTGCACACGGTTTTCGATACTGCGTCAAAAACACCAGCCGTACCCTGACCGTCAGCGTGATAATTAACGGAGCGGTCGGAATTGATTCCAAAATGCTTAGCGGTTTCAACGGAATCAATGTTAGCTCCGATAAAAAGAAATTCCCAGCCGTAGCGATTTTTCTGACGCTCAATCATTTTCTTGACCTTATTGCTTGAATAGATACGGCTTGCGTTCTCCATTCCGTCGGTCATAATCACAAACAAGGTGTGTTCGGGAACATCTTCTTCTCTTGCATACTTATGAATGTTGCCAATGTGATGAATTGCACCGCCGATAGCGTCAATGAGTGCAGTTGAGCCACGAACCGTATAATCGTTTTCAGTCATTTTTGAAATTTCAGACAATTCAACCCTGTCGTGAAGAACCTCGGTTTCGTGATCAAACAATACGGTTGAAACATAGCACTTGCCGTTCTGTCTGCGTTGCTTTTCAATGAGCGAATTAAATCCGCCGATTGTGTCCTGTTCAAGTCCTGACATTGAACCGCTTCTGTCAAGAATGAATACCAATTCTGTAATGTTGTTTTTCATAGTTGTTACCTCCAAAAGTAATTAAGTTTTTTATCTTGACTTAATCATATAACTTTTGGGATAACATATGGTCGCTTGAAATGCGACATTTACTGACCCAACAAAACCTGGTCAAATTCAAATAAAGCCTCGTTTACAGTAAAAATATCATACTCGCCCTTTTGAATAAAATATTCAATGATAACATCAAACTTGTTCGAATGCGAAAGTGCATAGCCGGCTTTTTGGAGCATTTCTTTAGTTTCATCAAGCGACAGTTCAAGTGCAACGGCAAAGGCAATTGCGGTAGTTTTCTTAGGTTTATAGTTGACATTGTTTCTTATTTTAGAAAACAGCTTGCGGTCAACATTCGCCTTTTTATAACACTGAGAATCCGTAAGACCTTTTTCGTCAATTTTACGCAAAAGCATCTGAGAAAAGCTTTCATCAAGCTGATTTACAACATCAGCTAAATTCAAAGCTGCGGTTTGCATTGGATAAGTCTCCGGCTGTCTTAAAAGACGGGATAATCCACGACTGCGGTTTTCGGAATAGTGCTTTTCAACATAGTGTTCGTCAATGTATTCGGCAATATCACGGACAAGCTTTTTGCTGACACGGAATCCGTCTTTGTCAAACACAACAATATAAACAAGCATATCGTTGTCTGCAAGAAATTTACAGATTTCGTTGATTGCCACCTGTAATGCCTGTTCTTTCGGATAGCCGTAAACCCCCGATGAAATCAAAGGAAAGGCAACCGATTCGCATTCATAAGTCTTTGCAAGCTGCAACGAGTTACGATAACATGACGAAAGCAGTTCTTCCTCATGATAATTTCCGCCTTGCCACACAGGGCCGACCGTGTGAATAACATACTTGCAAGGCAGTTTGTACGCACCCGTAATTTTCGCCTCACCCGTTCTGCAACCACCAAGTTTTCTGCATTCATTAAGCAATTCATTCCCCGCCGCACGGTGAATCGCACCGTCAACACCGCCTCCGCCAAGCAACGAACTGTTCGCCGCATTAACAATTGCGTCACATTTCATCTTAGTTATATCATTCCGAACAATCTGCAACGGCATAATAATCACCCTTTAAATTCAGAATTTTAATGTTTTATTACTCTGATATTAATTATATAGCACCTCTCAATTAAATTCAATGCAAAATTAAATAGTATGGTTTGTATTTTAACAGCCAAACAAGCGACAGCATAATTTCTGTCGCTTGTGATTATCATATATTCTATTTTTCGAATTTCCCCAACTATTGACATTGAGCCAAAAAGAAAACAGAGTAGTCAAAAGACTACTCTGTTGTGGCTCCCCCAACTGGGCTCGAACCAGTGACATCATGATTAACAGTCATGCGCTCTGGCGAGTGTAAAGGAATAGCCGAGAAAAATCTTATAATAAAAAATAAAATCTATAATTTTTCTTTAAACAAATATCTACACTTTAGTATTAGTAAAATAATCGTCATTGATTATTTCTTCAATTTTATCAATAAGTTCAGATTGTTTGGTTAAAAAGTTGTGATCAGATTCAATATATGTAAAATTAATATTGTTACTTTCAACTCTTAAATTCTCATTATACTCAAAAGGAATGAACTGATCGTATTTAGCTGCAATTATATTTATATAAGTATTAATAGAATTTACAGAATGCAAAAACCTATCATAGTCAGTCTGTTCAAGGAAATAACTAGAGTCGACATATAACCCATTTCTATAAGTATGTCCGCTTCTAAATAATTCTATTATTTGATCGTCTTTTGGAAAAAGCAACCGTAAAATCTCTTTGTTTGTGAAATATGGGGTCATAAATATGATTTCTCTAAATACATATTTATATCTTAATATCGTTTCAATCAACAAATTGCATCCTAAACAATGAGAAATCACGATAATTTCCTTTTTACCATTATTCTTTAGATAATTTATTATATTCATAATGTCATAAACATGATTATTGAATTTTATATTTGAAATATCTCCATCACTTTCACCCATTCCAGACATATCAAACCTATAACAAGAACAAAACCTTTTACTTAATTGATTCGCTATATTAACATATAATCGGTGTGGACCTATTTTATTTGATGAAAAATAACCATGAATAATCAGTACTGCAAAAGCATCATTCTTTTCTGATAGATGTTTCATACCTCGAAGAGTTTTTTTATTACTTTCAACTTCAAAATATTCAGTTTTACTCATACATTCTCACCAAACCATGTTTAATAATTCCAACAACCTTTAAATTGTCATTTAGAAACACCAAATCAGCATAATTATTTTTTCTAATATATCCATACTTCGAAGACATATTCAATAAATCCGCTTGATAAGTAGAGGTCATTCTCAATGCCTCTTCTATCTCGATATTACATTTGAATACTATATTTTGAAGAGCTTTATTCATATTTAATGCCGAACCAGCTATTGTACCATCACTAGACAGACATTTATCATCAACGCAATAAATTTTATTCTCTCCAATAGTAAATTCAAAGTTTCCTATACCAACAGGAGGCATCGCATCTGTAACTAAATACAATTTATTACCTTTCATCTTTTTCGCAAGAATAACATTATTAAAATCTACATGAAATCCATCTGCGATAATCCCTGCCCAAGTATCCTTTCTCAACAAACTTGCACCAACAATTCCTGGTTCTCTGCTGTTTAATTGACTCATTGCATTAAATAAATGTGTTACACCACATGCACCATTATTAAAACATTCTATTGTATCATCAAAATCAGCATTAGAATGTCCAATAAATAAATTAGTGTTATTGTTCTTTATGTAATCCATACACCTTTTATCTAATGCTTCTGGTGCAAATGTCAATATTTTTATACAGTCCTCTGAACCTTCATATATTTCTTTTATTTCCTCATATGTGCAGTCCCTTATATATTCTTTACTATGTATTCCCCCTTTTTTTACATTTATAAAAGGGCCTTCAATATGCAGTCCCAATATTCCTGAATCTTTTCCGAATTGATTGATTGTTTTAATTGATCTTTTTATGGTATCAATATCCGTTGATATGAGGGTTGGTAGTATATTTAAAACTCCAAATTTTTCGTGTGCATCTATCATAGTTTTTAATGTATTAGCACTAGGGGAAGCGGTAAACAACACTCCACCTCCTCCATTTACCTGTAGGTCAATAAAAGCAGGAGCAACTAGCCAATTATTGGCATCAATAAACTGATAATTATCATTAATTTTTTCACTAATACTATCAACAACATCCTCAATTTTTTCTCCGTCTATAATGATAGCTTTATTCTGCTGAATTTTTTCTCCATCAAACAACTTACAACTTTTAATTACCAACTTTGACATATTTATTACCTCCGTTTATTTTTTCATTCTTTGAAATTATTATTGTAACAATTGGTATGATAATCGCAACTAGTAAACCCAAGAATGCAAAATGCATTCCCCATTGTCGTTGAACATAATTCCAAAAGTTTTCTATTCCCGTGAAATTTGTAATGATTTCACTGCTGTACATTCCAAAAAGTATTAAAATATAAAACAATAATGAAGACAATATAGAAGCAATCCATGCTATAACACTAGTTATCTTATATTTCTTGTAGTCAACATTTTTGCGTTGTATTTCACTAATCAACTTTTGGTTTTCTTTCCTTATGTTTATTAATTGCATTGATGATTTTGTCAATACAGAAAGACTCGTTTCTAAATCAATCATATTAAGATTAATCTTTGAATACATATCAATTGAATTAATCATTTCTGTAATTGGCAATTCTATTACTCGATCAAAGTTAATTAATGCCTCTATACATTTTAAATTTATACTAATTTTCTCATCCCAAGGTCGCGTATTTGGATTAGATAGATTTGTACCATTTTGTATAGCCGCAACTGCCAAAAACAAACAATTATTTAACTTTGAAGTATTATAATAATTATCGTTACAAATAAGCTCTCTCGACACAAGAAGTTGCGTTGTGATAGATGCGGTAGTTGCTACATCAATCCATAACCCTTCCTTTTGCTGTTGGCAAAGATTGTCAATAATTTTCACAATATTACTTTTACTTTTCAGAATATTAGCACATTTTAGATAACTAACAGCATTCATTTCTTTTATAGTATCTAAATTTGCTGAGTTTAATAACTCAACAAGCAATCCTTTTATACTATCCTTGTTTTCATAATAAAACACTTCAGTTTCCCACATTGTTAAATATAATAACATTTTTTCTTGTGGTTCATATGTATCCTTATTGCTATACAACCATTTTAACGTCTTTATTGTATCCTCATGTTTAGATCCAAGATATTTTGCTCTAATCCATAACAAAGCACAAGTCGCTCCAAAAACGCCATCATAAGAACCATCCCTATCATGAATTGCAATATTATTGAAAACCGTAAATAAAGTATTATTGTCCAATAATAATGTACAATCAACTAACCTGTTCATAACTTGTAAAGATTCAATGGTACTCCAAAAGCTTCCATCAAGATATCCATTACTTAATTCATTTAGTATTTCGATTTGCAAACTATATAATAGGCGAATTTCTTCACTCTCATGCCCAATCACAGTAAAATCGTCACTACCGATAAAAATAATCTTTATTTTGCCCTTACTTTTTTTCTTCTCTATGATATTCTTAAAATTCTCAGGTATACACGAATATGCTTTTTCTGTGATTATGAGCATTAAATGGATGTTATTTTTAATTCTATCTGCTAATATTTCAATTTTATCAGGCAAACGATATCTACTGAAAGACAGTTTTTTACTTTTCAAGCGTTCTGCAAAGTACAACAAATCTATACTATCATCACCTTCACTATCAATAAATGCAATTTGATGTTGTCCCTCAACAATATAAACAATAAGATTTTTCAAAATATCATTTTGTTTTTGCCAATCTAAAGTCAGTGACGAAACAACTATTCTTGCACCTGTTGATTTTTTAGACGATAAGATTAACGGTCGTATGCTTTTAGCATTAGAAGCATCTTCCAGTATTATATCCCAACATCCCGTATCTACCGAATCCCAATAATGCCAATACAGTCCTTTTAAACCTATATTATTTAGACTATTATTATTCACTTTTTCAACATCTATACGATTTGGAAAATTTAACAGATAACTTTTTGCTCCAGAATTAGAAGCAGTGATTTTTCCAACTAAAGGAGATTCACCTTTTTTTCTCGCGATGGCTGTTAAATTTGATAATTTTTCTGGTAAAAATAATAGTTTTCCATCATCATAATTTTCTAAAGCCTTTTCCCCTAACCTTAATTGATGAAGTATCAATAATCCACCACCAAATTCGAATAATTTCAAAAGAGAATCTGAAAATTCAGTTGAAAATAACGCATTGTATATAGTTATGTCATTCATAGCATGAGAAGCAATAATAATTGAATCTACAAAGCCCTGATTTATATCAATATAAAGTTTATTTATATTTTGAGCCGTGTAGAGAACAATCTCATACTTATCAAATTTAGATAAGAAATCCCTAGCATCAGCATATCCATAATGCGACATTTCAGATTGATTTTGTATAAGCGCAATTTTAAACATAAATAACTTCCTTAAAGTGTAATTAATAAGAACTTATTATTTTTTATAAAAGTAGTAACCTATAAAATGATTTTTTCTATTCAGATCGCTCTTATCAATATCGAAATGGTAACTTATGATTTCTATGTATTTTTTGTAATGACTCAAGTGTTGCATCAAATTCCTCCAATTCTGCTAATACACTCCACAATAGTTTGGTCGAAAGTCAAAAGGTATAAATGGTGGTATATTTTTCCAATTTAATAACGCAACCATATGGGAATCCTGTACTCCAACGCAATTTATAACTATCTTTTGCTCATAATCTCACAAAAAATAAATTTTTATTGCAATGGATAAAGGATAATTACATATTATCTCCTATTCAAAAACTTCTTTGCTAAATTATAATTGATGAATCTTAAACTCAAATTTCTCAAATTTAAACATATCTCATCAACTTTTGAGAAATTCAATAAGACTTACAAATCTTATTATATTCTGCAATTGCATAGGAATCTGTCATACCCGCAATATAGTCACATATATCCCTGACTAAAATTCTATGTTTTACAGTATACTCATCATCCTCATGCTTTTTAATGCGATTAAACTCATCTTTAATCGCATTAGAACTGCCATTAACCAAATCTATAATATTTTTAATTTGACCGTTAGCATTTTTGCTTCTAATAAAATCATTATATATTTTTTCTTTAGTACCATTATGAAGAAGTCTTGGATTTTCATAATAAGCATCAAATAAAGATTTTATAATAACAGAAGCATTTTGATCTGAAACAGATACTTCTGTACTGTTTAAAACTTTGTTATTTAACATCTTCTCAAGATAATTGCATATTATTAAACCATTTTCTGAGAAACTTACTACTCTTTGTGATAAACAATGTTCTTTATTGAACTCATCTAAATATTCATCTTTATACTTAGATATTTTCAAGTTTGAAGCTACTATAACATCATTTATAAAGTACTTAACTATCGCAGATGATATCTGTGTTGCAAACAGTTCGTTATCTTCTATAATTATTACCTCTTTAAAATCGTCACGTCTTTTTATTATATTTTCAATTTCCTTGTACAAATCCTCAAATTTACTTAACTTTAAATATGCAAAAAAATCATTAAAAGATAATAGTTTTGAAGAAAACGCATCATCTATATCATGACTTCGTTGAGCTATTTCATCTGCAATAGCAACAATCTGACCCTCAAGCGTAACTGAAAACTTACACTCCAAATGCAAATAATCTTTTAAATTCTGGTCATTTACAAAAGCATTTATATCAACGTAGTCTTTTTGTCCTGTATGCTTAAAAACACCTTCTATAACTTGATAAGACAAATCCAAGCCATTTATTTCATAATATGTTTTTTCAAGTTTAGATACAACACGAATACCTTGATAGTTATGTTTAAATCCTCCTACATCAGGATCTTTTTCAATTATTATTGCATTTAATGTTCTTTCTCCAATATGACCAAATGGAGTATGTCCTAAATCATGCCCAATAGCTATTGCTTCAGTTAAAGCTTGATTAGCATTCAATGCATTACATATACTTCGTGCTATTTGACAAACAATCATAGTGTGGGTCATTCTAGTACGATAATGGTCTCCTTTAGATGATGAGAAAACTTGCGTCTTGTCAACCAATCTTCTATACGATTTTGAATAAATAATCCTATCAAAATCTCTCTGATATTCACCTCTGCCATCAGAAGTCGGAACCTTTAAATCATACTGTCTTTTGCAATATTCATTCTTTTGTGCAATTTCGTCCAACTGATTATCCTGACTGTTAGATTGATACTCTCTAGTAACTTTTTTATAAGAATAATTAGCAAGTAATCTCTCAAATTGCTCATATAAATCTTTTGACCATTCTGTCGTTATATAACTAACATCAAAATCTTTATCAATATCTAAAAAAATTGAATCAACCGTATTCTTTATCACAATATCAGACGATGATGAATATAGCGTCTTACAATTAATGTATTTTTTACCTGAACTTATACCAACTTCACATTTACACCAATGTAATTTTAATATTCTTTTACTATCGCACAACAACAAAAGACATCTATGAATATTATCACATTCTATACAGTCAATATTGAAATATTTAAAACCATCATCAGTTTCTAAATATTTTTGAATATTTTGATAAATCTGTGTGCCTTCTTTTATTTTAATAATTACAAATCGATAATCTGACATATAACCACCTGCTGATATTTGTTTGTTGTCTTCATATTCTACATACAATTTTTCTTAATCACCTATTTAAATCCCTGCATTCTTAAAAATATCTTTTATTTCTTCACACCATTCTTCAATTCTTTGAATTTTAGTATCATCCTTAAGTTGAGAAATCAAGTGATTCTTATTCAAAAGATAAATGAGACATAAAACTCCTTTTGCAGTTTTAATTTTTTCTTCATCAGAGATTTCATCAAAGAATCTATAATCACTTGAACCTAAAACTGTTTCTTGAGTGTGACTCTTTCTATTTAAAACAAGTCTGTACATAAGATTTTGGAAAAACAACTTATACGCAGGATCTTGTTTCTCTAATGTTTGAAGCGGAAGTAATTCTGTTGATAATTCAGAAGGTCCTGTACGAAATTCAAAGGTTGAAAATGCTTCTAAGACTCTTCTCATGTCATTACCAATAGAATAATTATTTATATCATTAGAAGTACTAGTATTAGCATAATCATAAATTGAATTAAGCAGTGACGTATATTCTTGTTTACTGTTTAGATTATAATTCTCAATTTGCCTATTATATAATCTCATTATTGATACCTTGCTTTTCTTATGGGTGATATCATCAACTGATTTTCGATAATCATATATTGCATTTAGGTCATGAGACATAAACAAAATTCTGCTGTTATTATTACCCCTGATAATTTGCTCGGTCTGATATCTTAATAATGATTGTATACCTACACGATTATCAATATCAAAACTGGAAACAGGATCATCTATAACATACAAAGATTCTTGAGTATAACAATTTTGTTTTTCTCTTCCCTTTAAGCTATTTACAAAAAAGTAACATAAGGCAATTATATTTCTTTCACCAATTGATACATCTTTAGGCTTAACGTTTGCGCCCTGAGATTTAAGTATAAATTTATCATTCTTTGTTTCAAGTTTAATTCTCTTACTATCCAGGAAAACATATGAAAGCAACTTATTGATTAAATCAAGAGAAATATTAATATTTTTCTTTTTATCTTTAAGTTTCTCTATTTCTTTTTCGATAGAGCTTTTTTCATCATTGAGCTGATTAAGTTCATGAGATATTTTATTTTGTTTTTCTATTGCATCAGAATAATCTCTTAATAAAACTTCAGTTTCTATGAATGCTAATTTTAAGTTTATTTTATCTAAGTTATCTTTTATATCTTTTCTTTCTCTTATAGCTTTATTAAATTCTAAACGATTTGTTTCCAGTCTTTTCAATTGCTGGTTCAAAACATTTATTTTTGAACCTAAATCTAACGGGGCAATCAAAATAGGCGTATAAATATTCTCTAATCTCTGATTAATATATTCATTGTATTTGCATATGGTCTTATTACACTCTTGAATCGCTAAAATAATATCTGTAATAATTTCGTTATCAAGAGTTTTATAAAGCTCAGTATTAAAAGATATTTCTTCTAACTTAGTTCTTTGTAATCTCTCCTCAAAATTTTTAATATCTTCATTTAATACATGATTTATACATGTAATTAGATATTCTCTGTATTCATCAGATACAGATTGATAACAGCACGGACATATATTCTTTTTTTCTACAGCGAAAACCTCATTTGTTCGCTCTACTATCCTTTGTTTACCTTCTAAAATTGTTTCATGTATTTTTTGTTCAAGCTCTGAAAATTCTATTTTTTTAACTTCTTCGCTCAGCAATGTTACGATACTATGATCTATATCACTCGGAATAACAACGGGTTCAATTTTGTCCCTATACTCTGTTTCAATATTTCCGGATTTCTTATATAATTCTAAAGTTTCGTAAAAACTTTTTCTTAAATCCGCTTCTGAATCAGAAACTTTTAATGGACTTAGCTTATTCACCATAACATCAAAAACAACTTTAGACTTATTTGCATTACCTTTGATTTCAGAATCTCTTTTCGCCCAACCCTGTTCAGATTTCAATGTTTTAAGAAACTTTTCTTTGATATTTAAAGGCGAAGATATTTCATTTTCATCTGATAATTTGTCATCTTCTTTTTTCACTTTATCGTAATTAGCCTTAACTTTATTTAATTTTTCTTTATGGTTATCAATTTCCTTTTCAACATCATTTTGCTCACCTAACATAATAATTGTCGATAAACCATCGTCGCTGATAGATATATTTCTATTTATGAAATCCTCATTGAACACAAAAATATTATTTTTTAGAATTTCATCCAATGATATTTCATTGCCCTCAAAATCGACTAAAGATACTTTGTTTATATTATCATTTTGGGAATGTATAAAATCGATTGCCTCTCCCAAAGTACTTTTGCCTGATCCGTTTTTGCCATATATTATAGAAATTCTGTTTTCAGGTTTTTCATACAGTAATATTTCTGTATCTTCTGTAAAACACTTTCCGTTTATAATAGCTTTATTTATTTTCTCAAACATAGAAACTTCTCCCCAAATATTTTTACATACCTATTATCTTCAAAATAATAGGTACAAGAATTCCAAGTACATCCGTATTATTGATTAACATGTCTTTGAATTTTTGTAATTTACTCTTTTCTAGCACTTTTCCATAAACCATTAATTCAATTAGCTCCTGCAATAATTTTGCATCATTATACGACATTTGATTATAATAACTTTCGAAATTATTGATATTTATTGAATTATCTATAATAGTACAATTATTGTATGTGTTCATATTACTGTGAGCGAAATTAAACTCTAGTTCAGGCACTAAACTAAAAGAAAATACATATCTACATTTTTCAAATTTAAATGTATGAGAAGTAATAATATACCTTGAATGAGTACTTTTATCAATTAGTAAGGTATTATCTTTAAGTTGACTTAAACATTTAAAATTATCTCTATATTCTTTAAATATTAGGTCAATTATATCAATTGATATTCGTAATTTATTTGATTCCAAAATATTTTGGGTATTTGATAAGTAACCAAAAGTAAAAGTATTGCCATTATTATCAAATTCAAGATTTAACTGCATAAAACACGCCCTGCAATCTAGTAATTTAATTAAATCCAAGAAATTCTTTGCTATTTTTAGAATTCGAGGCACTTTTAAAACAACAAATTATTCTTCTATTTACTAAATTATACGCTTTTCACCAAAATATATCAATATTTTTGAAAATAAATTGTGTATAAATTTCACTAGAAGTATTTGTGCAATATAACCAAGTTTATGTGTGTACTTTTGTGTACACACTACAAAATCATACAAAACACAAAGTTATACTAATAAGCTAAGATTATATATAAACATCATTATGCTTATAAACACAATGTGACGGATGCTTTTTTAATAATTCTTATATTACAATATTCTGAATTAATATTTTTATATGAGCAATGAACATACAGTTATTTACTTGTATTTAAAAACTGCTCATAGTTAAGATCAAACACAATTTCAATCTCATAACCTCTGGCTACTTTCACTTCTCTTATGAGCTGGCAGGATATCATTTTCTTTTGCTCCATTGTTGAATTGTCAAATTCGTCTGCCCAAGTTCTGAATTGTGAATAATAAAAATCAAGCCTGCCCATCGCATTTTGCTGATTGGCAAGCTTGTACTTTATATCACTTAATTCAATTTCTTTTTTATGGAGCAAATCGTTTGTATTGTCAATAGAAGTGGACAGTATATCGGGAGTGAAGCGACTTTCGCCGAGTAAAGAGCGTCCTATTTCGGCGGACAATTCAACCACCTGTCTTTTTAGTTTTTCAATTTCTTTTTCAAGCTTTGTCTGTTTTCTCCTATACTCCGATATTTCGGATTTGTAGCGTTTTTCCAGTGCTATATCTTTTGGTGTTGATTTGATTTTGGCGAGATAATCTCTTAATGTTGCAAGCACAGCACCGTCAATTCTGTGTGCTACATAAGCCGACTGCCCGTCACATGCACCTCTTTTCATCGCTTTATTGGTACATATATACCTCTGTCTGCTAACTCTGTACTGACTGCCGTCTGCCCTGTCGTATCGGTCGATATAGCTTGTTGATACCATCTTCTGACCGCAGTGAGCACAGTATATATTTCCCGACAGCAATGTACTGCCTTTGGTAGTCCTTGCTATCTGTTGCTTTTCCTCATTCTTTGATGAGCGTTGTTTCAGTATAAACTGAGCTTGGTCGAAGATATTTTCATCTATGATATGCAGTCTTTCTATATACGGTGATTCAACACCGCCTGACACAAGATAACCGCAGTACAGCCTGTTCTTTAGAATACGATTAACCGTATTACATTGAAATTTGCTGTTATTATGGGTTCTGATTCCGTGACTGTTCAGGTAGTCAGCCATTCGATATGAACCATAACCCTCTTTGACTGTCATCTCAAATATCTTCTTGACTATCGGAGCTTCATCATCGTCAATGACTATGTCCATAAGCTCTTTTCCCTTTTTATTGATTTCACCGCTTTTTATAAGTTTGTAACCGAAGGGTGCAACACCTCCGGTAAATTTGCCGTCCAATGTCATCTGGTTAAGGCGAGTTTTAACACGAGCTGACGTTTTCTGACTTTCACCGTTGGCTTGCCAAAATCGTATGTAATTCATAAGCTTGTCCACATGATTATCCATACGCTGTTCGCCCTCATTAACGCTCCAGATCTCTATACCATGTTTGATAAACCATTCGACGACAAATGGGGTTTCGTCATCAATTCTGCCTATTCTGTCAAACATAAAGACAAGGAGTACATCGAATTCTTTCTTTTCTGCGGCAGCTTTCAAATCCTGAATAGCATCTCGATTGCTTGCCGAAACCTTGAATCCCGACACACCTTTTTCCTGAAACTCTTTCAGAATGGTCCAGCCGTTGCGTTCTGCAAATTCTCTGCACGAGGTTTTCTGCATTGGAATATCATCTTTATCAACCTGACCTTTGGTTGATACTCTGTACAAGCAATATACTCTTTTCATTTTATCACCCTTTCATACGATTTTTGCAAACCAACAATACTACATAATTCCTATAATATCCAGCGAAATCCAAAAAATAAATTGAAATAAATTCAGCATCCAATCTGAGTTTTCATTCTGTTCTCAAATGTATCCAAAAGATTTTCGAGAATATTCCTTTCAACATGGTTATTTCTGTTTTTAGAAAAGTAGATTGTGACCTTACAGTCATTTATAACAGATTCTATTTTGTGTTCAGAATCAATTTTATTTTCATTTATATAGTTTTCGTTCAAATTACCACCTGTTCCTTATTTTTTGTTTTTGTCGTTTATATGATCTTCCATCTGCTCATCAGCTTTTGCCGCTGCATTGCACAGGCACATAACGCAAACGCCGATAAAAGCACCGACAAAAAGGCCAATCATAAATCCTAACATTTTAACACCTTCTTTCAGTAATTTTCTTCTAAATACCCCGACAGCAGAAAACAAAAAATCTTCTGCTGTCGGGATAAAATCAATCGTTTTGGATAGTTCTAATTTTCACGCTATCCTATTGTCGCTATTTATCCTCGATGCCCTGCGACAAGGAACACATCAGACTGTCAACGTATATTGACATCATTGGAATTTCACCACCGTGAGGATCTCCCACGGCCGCCATCTTTGGTTGCGACGGTTTTATCACGCTCGACTTTTGACTTGGCGGAAGTATCATTATCCCTTCTGCCTGTCATCGCCGTCATTGAATTTACCTTTCAATGTCTGAGTCCTGAAGTTCTGTATAGAAGTTCGCTCATTTAGCTTGTCCGCTCGAACAGCAGAAGGAATGTATCTGATGTGCTGATATTTTATTTTCAAAGAACAATACCTGCTCTATTTTTGACGAGTATAGAAAACAGGCAAAAGAGAAATAATCCCTTTCACCTGTTTCCTCACTTAAAAGCTAAAACACACCCCTAATTTATAAATTTTTTAAAATATTTTTGATTTTTCCCACTGCACGACATACCGTTCTTTGAACGCATTGATATGTACATCCTTCTTCATGAGATATTTCTTCAAAGGTTTTATCTTCAAAATAGTACTTTTTCAATCTGCGTTTTTGCACATCGGGCAATTTGCTTATTGCCATATGCAAATTTTCTGTAACCTGAACATTTTCAAAGTATTCTTCTAACGACCATTCACTTGCATCTTTCTTTTTATGCAAAGTATGTTCGTATACTTCGGAGTGTTCCAAATGTCTGTCGTACTCATTCATTTGGGAAATATCTTCAAGTTCAAATTTATTAAAGCTTTCAAACACCTCTCTTGATACCTCTATCTTCTGAAAATTATTATTTACATCAACAAAAGAAACATAATATCGCTCTTTAACCTTATGCAGAGTATAAGGATTGTACTTATCTTTTCTTCTTCTCGGACGTTTGTCCATTTAATTTTCCTCCAGTCAGTCTGATTTTTTATTAGTTCAGACTGATTGGAGGACTTTTGTTCCTATAACCCATTTAGCCCTTCCTGCTTTTAACGCAAAAAGGGCAAAAAAATAATGCCTACAGGTAATAGCATTAAAAGCTATAACTTGTCGGCATTTCGTAAGCTCGTTCCTACTGAACTCAATATCAGCGTTTCCGGCTGTAGGCTCGTACGAAGTTATTATATTTGTTTTTATACATCTACATCAACCGCAACAAACGATTTGCATATATGACATCTTGTTTCTGTATTATGTACCCCCAATTCTTCTCGCTCCAATACGCTTACTTGCGGTCTATTGAAATCAGACAGATTGAGTATCATTAATTTTCTGTTGCAACTCGGACATCTGATATCAAATTTAAACAAAGTTTTTTCATTTACTTTAATCACTATTTTTTCTCCTTCCGTGCGTGTACTTATTTGTACACACCTGTTCCAAAAGAAAATCCAAGCATATAACTCAGATTTTCATAAATATTTTTTAGCTATATTATCAAAAATATCTTGCCATTCATCCGTTGATAATCTACATCTTTTAGCTAATCTCAATGTTTTATGAACAATTTCATTACCGTGAATATATTCAACTAAATCTGACGCTAAAGATAAGTTAGATTTTGATTCTGCTGCCAAGTCAAAGAGTTTTTCCTTTTCCCCTGATGGAAGTGATAATTTATCAGCTATCCTATTAAGAACTTCATCTCTAGGAGCTGCCCTTAATCCGTTTTCTATTTTTGATAAATATTCGGGTGATATATCTATCAAATTAGAAAAAGTTCTAAGGGAAATACATTTTTCAAGTCTTTTTTCACTTATAAATTCACCAAATGTTTTTTTCATTTCGATTATAATACAAATCATTTAGAATTAAACCTAAATATAGTCTTTGTCGGTACACCTTTAGGCTCACCATTTATCTTGTTATATTCTTTAATACATACAATATCATCTATATCACTAACAACGTTAAAAATATATCTACAATCAATATTTATCCCTTCATTTGATGTATTGTCAAAATCTGGCAAAGTCAATGGATCTACGTAGAAAAATTGTTCAAAATCTTTTACAGAAAAATATACCTGATAATTTTTCGAATAATTATTTAAGTATTCTTCATAAACTTCTTCATGTCACTTATTTTCCATCGGACATCAATAATAGTTAAATAATTCTTTTATTATCAACATACTATGTTCTTAATTATATTCTACATCATCATTTTTGCTAAGCACATTGCGTTTATAAATTATTTGGTCAGATTCCAAACTGCAACCTGTATCAATGAATGCAATTTTAGGGATATACTTGAGGTTCTCATTTTCTAACACCCCTATTGCTTCTTCTACTCAATAACTATTATAATTTGGTGTCAAACGAATTCGTGTGGGATTTTAATTTTCCATAGAATTGCATCCAGTATAGATAGATAAAAATGTAAAAAATATTATCAATATAAATACTTTTATATTTTTCATTTTATCAACCTCAATCTTTTATTCTGCAGGAATATTAAATAAGTGAATAATGAATTCTCTTATAGGATACTCTCCACGATTTACTTTAAATAAATCTACTGAGATATCTTCAGCAGGATTTAATTTTGTATTGTTTAACTTCACTTCTGTATTTGTATCATCCTCAGATGAGGGTATAACAAGTTTATAGTATGTTCTGTCATTTTGCGTGAATCCCAAATAATAAGATTCTGCTTCACGCCTTTTTGCCCTATTAAAATTATAAAAATCAGACCATTCAACTTCAATATTCACATATGCATTGTCTTCATTCTGAGCATTTAAATTGCAGAATTCCATTTTTGTGATTCGTCCTGTAACTCCAGGTATCTCAAATTTAAAATCATAATTGGATAAATCTCGTTGCACATAATTATTCTCAGTATTACATGAAGATAATGATAATGGCAATACACATACAATGCCAATGCACAATAAAATAAAAAAGATCCTAAAATAATGTGTTCTCAGCAAAATACCTCTCTCCTCTTACTTTATATCCGTAAAAATGTGTCTATTTGTCCAAAGCCTTATATTATCAACTGCTACATTCCAACCAACTTTATTAACAGTTTGATTTTTATTAGTATAGTCAGTTATTACACCAACTTGAACCATAGCATTAAATGTAGACTTAGTATTTTTCATTATTACTGCTCCCATTTGTTCAGATGAGCCTTTTGCTAAAGCAGAATTACTTTTATAACAATAGCCCCAAATCTTATATTTATTTCCTCCAGCGACCTTTATTTCACAGTCTTGAATATCTATTTGGGTTTGATAATCAACTCCAAGTTTTGGATCAGTACCTAAATCAGCAGAAATACCAACAGTATAGCTTGACTTATTATTAGCATTTTTGGGACTAAAATTTGTAACAATTTCATCGTCGTTATTAGGATTATTAACTCTACTATATATATCTAATGAGTTACGTGAACCTAGAGCAATGCATGCATATTGTAATTGATTCTTATTATATGTAGGATCAATTATTGTTCTAGCCTCTGCATACCATTTAGTATAATCTTTTCCCTTTTTGACACGTTCAAAATAAACTTCAAGCAAGGTGTCACAATTTTTACTATTTATTAGTAAATCTGTATATGTTTGGGTATATGCGCCATTACCACCTGTTACAATTTGAGTTTCTATACCATAATTTTGATCTATTTTTTCTTCAGGTTTTTGATAATTGCTAATTTTAGATAGTTTTTCTTCTTCACTAATAGCAGATCCAGATATATCAATTAATCTAGTCATCTTTATATTACCATCTTTATCTAATTCAAAAGAATACGAAAAAATATTATAATTTTCATCATATTCAGTTTCAATAATTATAGGAAAATTATAATCTATAGTATCACAAATTTCTGAAAGATTTAAGCCTTCATTATTCCCGTAAAAGCTTATTCTTTTATTATTTACTAACTCATCTTTTAAATATTTTCTAATATCTCGCTTTTCATTATTAGGCAATTCATCATAGCTTTCCTTATCAACAATGATATTTGTAGCACTATCTAAGTCTGCCGAACTAATATCTTCCTCAACTTTTAAATCAATATCTTGCCTTTCGATACCGTCCGTTCTGATCCTTTTTTCTTTAAATTTTTTTGAATCTCCGATTAAAACAACTTGTTCTGGGTCTAAACTACTTGTTATTTCTGTAGCATATACAGAAACAGGAAATACATTAAACAACATTGTTACAATCAAAATTGCTGAAATAAATATTTTTTTATTCTTCATAAAATGTTAACCTCCTAGTATTTTTTATTATAAAGAAGTAAATCTATTTTAACTATTCCTTATATACATCACACTTTCTTTAGATAATTATCCAATTTCATTATATAGCGTAAGGACACTAATCAATATTATTTTGCAGTTTTTTATAATTTATCATTCCATATGAATATTCAGTAGGATATTGACAAGATTTTTTCAATATTTCAACAATCTCATTATAAGTGATATTTACATTCCTTGCTTTAATGTATGATACCGCATTTGTAATATATATAGCTGCTATTGATGTTCCTGTAACATATTCCTCATCAACAAAAATATGTTCCCCCGGTGCTGAGAAAGAACGTTTCGATTTACTTTTTGAATTTGTCGCTATATCAAGATTATTAATATCTCTTGCCATAACGCTAATTACACCTTCGTATGCTGCCGGATACAAAAGTTTTTCGCCTCCAGCATTTCCAGATGATGCAATAACAATTATATCCTTTTCTATTGCTCTTGATATAGCTTCTTTAATAACTTTATGATCAACTGATGTTCCTAAACTAATATGAATAATGTCCGATTTTTGTTCTACAGCGATATTTATTGCCTGTGCAAAGACATTCTCATTTATATTTTCTTCACTATCAGAAACTTTAATGGTTAAAACACTAGCATTTCTATTTAGATTAAAGAATTCTTTCATTATCAATGTACCATGTTCGGAATTATATTCGACATCTTCATTTTGGCTAACCACATTATATTTATAAATTATATGGTCAGATTCCAAACTACAACCAGTGTCAATAAACGCAATTTTAGGTATATATTCGAGATTCCCATTTTCTAACACCCCTATTGCTTCATTTACCCAATAACTATTATAGTTAGTAGCCAAACGTTTTCGAACTGGATTGAGATTTTCCACAGTATTACATCCAACTAAATTTAGAGCTATCAATAAAAAAACGCAAATTATAATTAATATTCTCTTATTCTTCATTTTATCAACTTCATTCTCAATTATTAAGTGACATTTTTTCTTACATGACATTTTTATGCTTATGAAGTAATCTTACAATATTGATATTATATAAACAGATCATTCAAGCATTATATTGTTTGAAAATTTATACTGCTCG